>WLWD01005782.1_pt1 | contig 66621 bp, 43 predicted proteins | sample 6712731 | NCBI WGS metagenome assembly WLWD01 (sample SAMN12718690, study PRJNA576275) | sponge metagenome | isolation source: marine sponge | host: Mycale hentscheli | place: New Zealand: South Island, Marlborough, Capsize Point | collected 2014-11-01
TTAGTCAGTGAGACGTACAGAGGCTCGCGCCAGCACTTAGACTTTATTTGCGCAAGAATAATAATTGATTGCGAGTTGGTACAGATTATATAGGGTGATATGGTATAGAACTAAGATAGGTAGGAAGTAGGTGGAGATTGATATGAATATGATTAAGTTTTAAGATGAGAGGCGCCAGCAAGCTGGCCAAATGTAAGGTGTGGGTGTTAAATGATGAGATAAATGTGGTGGTAATCAATAACAGGTTCTGTTCCAAGTTCAGACGGATAGCTGTAGGTCAGTTCTTCCTCCTTTGTGGGGGTGGTTCCGACAGACAGTTATCCTGAGATTGACCACTCTGGATGGAGCCAAGACAGTTGTTGTTGTTGTTGTTTTGTTTTATCAGTTCACACACTTCACTACTTTGAAGTTTTGCCACTCAGTCCAGGTCTGTGCCATTGGCATTAACCTGAGAAGGCAGAACTGCCGTATGTGCATACTGAATGTTTGACATCGTGGTTCCTATGTGATTGTGTAGATGAGCATTAATAAAGATATATATGTAATAAAGCATTCCTTAAGGCAGTAAGATGTATTTTTAACTATTCTAGTGCGAGAGCTATATCTGAGTTCAATCAAATTGTAATGTCTAAATTTATTGTCCAGCTATTATTTATATGTACCATACTGCTCTGTGTGTGTGTACATGTGTGTGTGTACATGTGTGTACATGTGTGTGTTATGTGTTTTGCAGAGTACTGAAGTCTTTTTGCTGTACTTCATGTGACAGACTAAAATTAGTTTACTAAAGGTATGTTTAATTTTGTGTGTGTGTGTTGTTATACAAATATTTTTGTGGATGTTTCTCTCTTTCACGGCTTTTTTTTTTTTTTTTTTTTTTTTTTTTTTTTTTTTTTTTTTTTACCATACAAATTTAAAAAAAATGTTTGGCTGTCACCAGCTTGCTTAACACACAAACACTCTGTGGCTGAGTGATAATTTTCCAAAAGTGGGCGTATGCTCCTCTTTTTTCTTTCTAAGGCGCCACACAGCTTATTGTGTTTGGAAGTCCACATCAACCTAACATAGATTTTCAAAGAGAAGTTTTGGCTAGACGGTAGTATAAATTACGACTTTCTATCTAGAATGATTTGCAAGTTGGAAATAAAATAGCTTTGGTATTGTGACTGAAGACTACTCTTTGTTTCTTATGTGCCAGAAAGTTAACAATGAATACATGAAGTGACTAAACCAGCTATTAATATTGTTTTGCTAGTTATAATTGCACTACCAGAATGCTTTTGTTTTGCTATCTCGAGGGTTTCTCAAAGGTAATGCTTTTTGAAAGCATGAGCAGAGTGCTTGTGATAAATACGCAATAGATGCACTTTGAACAATGCCAGCTCTACTAAATGCTTCAGATGCTGTTTACTGTGGTTTGGTATGTCACACCTCTTACACCACACTCAATTCCTGGCCAGACCACTTAGAAATGCCAGAGAAGCCCCTGAGTGGTCTCATGTTGGATTCCTAGTGATAGACAAACATTTTTTTTAATTTCTTTTTAAAAAGCCTGTGAAAGAGAGAGAATACATATAATGAGTAAAAGAAGAAATTGTGAAATATTTTATGCTCTTGATTTTTAGATGCAGTGAACAGTGGAATTCTGCTGATGCTCGTCTTATGGCAAAACAAGCACAGAATTTTGTTACCAGTGTGGGCCACTCCCCCACAAGAAGGTGGTGGTCCCCTAGTGAATTGTCCTTCTCAAGATAACTGGAGAGGAAGCTGCGAACATTCTTAACACCTGTCATTCTATCATATCCCACTTCTTTGTGCATTTTCATTGAACCCACTGGGTTTTTTTTTCTTTGTTTGTTGTTGTTGTTTTTTGTTGCTTTTTTTGTTTTGTTTTGTTGTTGTTGTTTTGTTGTTGTTTTGTTTGTTTGTTTTTCATTAATTTGAGTTATACTTATTGATAGTTTTGTGCAGTAACTCATTACGCAGTGAAACCTCACACAACAGGAGTGGGAGGATTTGTGGAGGAGGTTAACTACTACTACAAATATATTTCTATTACAACAGTGGTTACATTCATTTGGCTGTTGTACGGAGTCAGATATGAAGTCCAATAAGCAAGCAGTGCATACTGATCTACCACTAAAACCAGCAAATAGGGCATCGCAGCATAGATATTATAGATACAGAGTAATCAAAATAATGTAACTCATTCAACTTCAACTATTTCACTTTTACTTGTAGTTCTACTTAGTCAATCATGCACTGGTAAAAATTGTTACTGTGGCAGATATTTTAGACTTACAGTAACATAAAAGTACCAACTTAACAAAGCTAAATTCTAGTGAGTAGAGAGACTTGAAATTGCGTCATGACAACCAGTTAGCTATAGAATGATGGACGTATGTTGAACAACCTCGACATTTTGTATGGAAACACTGTATAATAGTGCATAGCTACAGTGAATGTTCTTCCTGCCCCATCCAATTAGATAATTTATTACTCCTTGGAACAAGCAAACCTCTGATTTATGATCTGAAAGATTGCTCTTGATTTGTGGGTTCTACTATTTTAGACTAATTTTTCTCACTTGCATAGCTAAAATATGATTTATTTATGTCTAGAGAGAATAATACAATATGTAGAGAATCTTAATCAGGATAAGTTTGTGATAAATTAATAATGATCACTCCGATCACTGGAGTTCATATTTTCCATTGCTAGTAGCTACTGTTTTGGTCAACTAAACTAAAACAAAACCCCTTAGTTTGAAGAACAGCTATATAAAACTAAATGGAGAAGATAGAAAATTTGAAATTACCCTAGAGTGGATGACAATAATTATTAATATTACAATTAGCTAAGTAAACATATAGCTATGTATACAGTAGAACCTCTCTACAATGGATTTCTGGAAAAACAATCTTTAATCTCAGCGACAGCAAACAGTATGGAGCAAAATGATCTTCCACAATCTAAAATAGCTAACCTCTGAAAGCAACCAAACTCTTAACAAAGATCAAAACATTTGTCCCCATGCATGGGTGGCCTTTGTAAAGAGGTTTTGCTGTAAAAAAAATACAGTACTTTTGCCAATGGACATAATATGTCATATAATCAACCCATATTATGGATTGATTATATGTATGTTTATATGCTTTTCTCACCTAATTTAGATAAGCATTCTCAAATGTATTTCCCACAACGCTCTTGTGCGTGCATACTTCATCAGCGACCTCACTAGTTTCCAACCTGACGTTATAACCAATAAATTCATCATTGATTCTTTAATATTTGAACAACAATTTATTGTTCGTTGGAGCAAAGTTAAATTCCGAGATCATTCGAGTCCAGCCCGGGCTAGATCAGTGCGTACATACTTTCAGAATTGTTTGTAAAACGACTGTAACTATAACAACTGTCCGCGCCCACCTAGTCAGCGTTTAAAGAAAGGTCAATCTTCTCGTGTCCAGTCTCAGTAAGTAATACACAGTTAGTGCTGGGTCCCTCGGTTAGAGATGTTAGGTGGCTATACTTTATTCCGGGGCTGCATATGCACGTGCAAGTTGAGACTTGTGGCTAGCTATAAGAAAATGTATTTACTGTCTGTTGGCTCTTGTGTATGTATAACTAATACTAGTGGTGTGCTTGAGCACAAATGGCGAGCGAGCCTAAAGACTATACTATTTTTTATTGACTTCTAACACTGAAGCTACTGAAAATAAGGTCCAGTTTTTTAATTTAGCATACAGGGTAAAGGGATTTCAGTGCCAACTCTCTGCAACTGCTTGAATTGAAGGAAAAAACAACAATAACAAAACAATACACATTATTTAAAAGTTTTCTTTGTGATATTCTTTAGCTAAGTAGTGGTTGTAACACACAATGCTTTGACACAACTGGACATGCACCTACAGACTTTACCTTCGTGGTAGTCTAGTGGACAATGTATTTTCAAGTAAATACTGTTGCACACGGCTTATAACCATGACAAAGAGCGCATTGACTTACCACCGCCACTAACTGGAATAGAAATGGAAGTCCCTTAAGTTTTCAAGTTTTAACTGCACCCGCAAAAGAATTCAAAACGGTAAACAATTCAATTTCTAGGGTGATACGGGTACTAAACCAGAGGATTCGGTTTAGTGCAATTTGGGATGGGGTCGACCACATAACTAACACAAAAACGCGAGGGTCAAAGTACAAAATGACATACGTACGTCCAAACATATATACAAATAAACAAACATCCCCGATATTTTCATTTTTACCCCTGTAAGTGTCTCGCTCGCTCGCCAATTAAGTGAGATTGTTATGTTTCTGTTGCTGGATACTTAACCTGACCTTTCTTAGGTGATGTAGCTAAAATTTGCTGGTTGCACCAATCATGGGTATCCACTGTGTGATCTTATTTTTTTGGATATGCGCATGTGAAGGGCTGCCTCTCTGTCAGAGTAGTATATGGCACACCTAAAACTGTAACTAAACAATTAATTGAAGGTGTTTGTTGGTTTCTTCTACTACCATGCCTTCTGTCTCAAAAAATAGATGGCTCTATTTTTTTCTCATCCATGACTTGATCAATGAATTACACCAAAATGTATAGCAATGACCTATAGCTGGCTACAGTGTACATGTGCTCAGTCTCCATGGCTCTGTCTTATTCATTATACATGTGCTACAGTGTACATGTGCTCAGTCTCCATGACTGTGTTGTATTCATTACACATGTGCTACAGTGTACATGTGCTCAGTCTCCATGACTGTGGCTTATTCATTATACATGTGCTACAGTGTACATGTGCTCAGTCTCCATGACTGTGGCTTATTCATTATACATGTGCTACAGTGTACATGTGCTCAGTCTCCATGACTGTGTTTTATTCATTGTGTTTAGTTCCATGGGAGGCATGACAGTGACAGATAAGCCATACCAGTTATCAGCCGACCTATGAATGTGAAGGGAAGAGTATTTCAGTCAAGTACGTGTGTGATAGTATTTCAGTCAAGTACGTCTGTGTTGGTATTTCAGTCAAGTACGTGTGTGTTGGTATTTCAGTCAAGTACGTGTGTGTTGGTATTTCAGTCAAGTACGTCTGTATTGGTATTTCAGTCAAGTACGTCTGTGTTGGTATTTCAGTCAAGTACGTCTGTGTTGGTATTTCAGTCAAGTACGTCTGTGTTGGTATTTCAGTCAAGTACGTCTGTGTTGATGTTTCAGTCAAGTACGTGTGTGTTGGTATTTCAGTCAAGTACGTCTGTGTTGATATTTCAGTCAAGTACGTCTGTGTTGGTATTTCAGTCAAGTACGTGTGTGTTGGTATTTCAGTCAAGTACGTCTGTATTGGTATTTCAGTCAAGTACGTGTGTGTTGGTATTTCAGTCAAGTACGTCTGTGTTGGTATTTCAGTCAAGTACGTGTGTGTTGATATTTCGGTCAAGTACGTGTGTGTTGGTATTTCAGTCAAGTATGTCTGTGTTGGTATTTCAGTCAAGTACGTCTGTGTGGTATTTCAGTCAAGTACGTGTGTGTTGGTATTTCAGTCAAGTACGTGTGTGTTGGTATTTCAGTCAAGTACGTCTGTGTTGGTATTTCAGTCAAGTACGTCTGTGTTGGTATTTCAGTCAAGTACGTCTGTGTTGGTATTTCAGTCAAGTACGTCTGTGTTGGTATTTCAGTCAAGTACGTCTGTGTTGGTATTTCAGTCAAGTACGTCTGTGTTGGTATTTCAGTCAAGTACGTCTGTGTTGGTATTTCAGTCAAGTACGTGTGTGTTGGTTTCAGTCAAGTACGTCATTTCAGTCAAGTACGTCTGTGTTGGTATTTCAGTCAAGTACGTGTGTGTTGGTATTTCAGTCAAGTACGTCTGTGTTGGTATTTCAGTCAAGTACGTGTGTGTTGGTATTTCAGTCAAGTACGTCTGTGTTGGTATTTCAGTCAAGTACGTGTGTGTTGGTATTTCAGTCAAGTACGTCTGTGTTGATATTTCAGTCAAGTACGTGTGTGTTGATATTTCAGTCAAGTACGTGTGTGTTGGTATTTCAGTCAAGTACGTGTGTGTTGGTATTTCAGTCAAGTACGTCTGTGTTGGTATTTCAGTCAAGTACGTCTGTGTTGGTATTTCAGTCAAGTACGTGTGTGTTGGTATTTCAGTCAAGTACGTGTGTGTTGGTATTTCAGTCAAGTACGTGTGTGTTGGTATTTCAGTCAAGTACGTATGTGTTGGTATTTCAGTCAAGTACGTGTGTGTTGGTATTTCAGTCAAGTACGTCTGTGTTGGTATTTCAGTCAAGTACGTCTGTGTTGGTATTTCAGTCAAGTACGTGTGTGTTGGTATTTCAGTCAAGTACGTCTGTGTTGGTATTTCAGTCAAGTACGTCTGTGTTGGTATTTCAGTCAAGTTAGCATAAGTCTTGTCCACAGAGTTGGTGGGGTCACAAATTTTCATGCAAGATACATATTTTTCCCACCCAGCAAGATTCTCTCTAAAAACACCATTTAGTATGCGGTGCTCTACCACACTAGCACACTATAGGGACAGCCAACAATATTTTACTCTGAAGTCATTAATATGATTGATTGCAGATCGGGAAGGAGTGAATGCTTTGGTGCGTGTCCTCATGGTACTGCCACTGCTACTGCCAGATGTGTGAATTAAAGCTGATCCCAGCAAGGTCATTATACTATGCAGAGGTAAATTTTTTTATTAAACCACTTTCAATTATCCCCCCTACCCCCCCTGTGTCTGATGCAATACTATGTTTTATTTATTTATTTGACGTATCCATTTTCATTTTAATCAGGTCTTGACTAACAAAATTTGTTTTATTCGACTCGATCAATTCCATAGGCATACCAACATCCAGATTGAATTAACCCTTTAGTTGGTGGAGTCGCCGATTGGTGAAACTAAGAAAATATATCATTTTTATCACTTGAAACTGAATTTATATTTTTTATTTTTTTATTTATTATAATTATTATTATTTATTATTATTATTATTATTATTATTATTATTATTATGTCTCTGTAGGAGTGTGTGAATATCCATTCAGTTGTGGAAGAGGTCTCCTATCTTGCTCCTTATATCTTAATGACAGGAAGTCTACTTCAGCCAGAGCAAGCTTTCTTGGTGATAGATAAGATCAATGAAGTAATAAATTTTGAGGACATTCCATTTATTTTAACAAGTGCTTATTTTGTTTTTAATATAAAGTACCCAGTTGGATGCAATAATTTTTATTCATTTTTGGAAATATTACTTTATCAGTTTCCGACCAAAAAGGCCTTAATTTCTGCATTTACTCACGTCTCTGTCTTTTTAATTTGAATTTTTTAATTTTTAATAAATCTTTTAATTCTGATGATACACCACACAATGTATAATGGGTTTACCTGCAAGGCTCAGGTGGCTGGTTTTGAAGATCTGATCCAGAAGATGGCTGCTCAGCTTAATTGAGTCTGCTGTAATTGGTGTGGGTGGAGTTTGGGAAGTAGGAGGTAACACTAAAGCGGTGTGTATCCACACAAACAGCAGTGTGAGCTTACGCTCGTAAGTGTGTGTACAACACACCAACAAAGGTGTGAGCTTACACTCATAAGGGTGTGTACAACACATTCATTGAGCGTGAACCCCACGCTATTTTGGGTGTGAGTATAGGGACAAGTGCGTCACACTCAATTTGGTGTGCAGTACACACCTTTTGATTTACAGTGCAGGAACTACTGTACTTGTAGTCCATCAGGCCAAGTAGCACCCTCACTGTGAGTGTGTTGAGACCATAAATACAGTAGTTCCTTTCGATACTATAAAAAAAGCTATCATAGAGGTGAGAGGAATTTTATGGGACTAGTTCCAATTTTTGGAAGTTTCTTAAAACTTCCTCGAGCTGTGATATTAATTTTGTGACACAAATAGAAATGAAAAAGGCTCGCAACATACAAACATTCTGTATCCAAAAATCCTGGCAAAAATTATAAATTGTACTTATAGCATGACTTGGAGTGAAATATCACCAGCTATTTCATGAGCAAGTGACCGTATTTCACGAGCTGAAGGTGAGTTGTTAAATACAGCTGCGAGTGAAATGTCAAATGGTATTTCATGACCAAGGAGTGAAATAAGTACTTTATTTCAATATTTCATGCATACAACAAGAGTATCCTTCTTTCTCTTCAAAAAACGGCCTCTATGCCATACGTGAAACATTGTAAATAAGCCTACAGACAAGCGGCTACAGGAAAAAAATTAATATCATTACACATGTATCGCATTTAATAATTTTGTAATTTTTTTCCCTTCATTGTTGCTAGGTACAAGTGTAGTAAGGCTATGCAAATTATGCTGGGATTCCTGTAGGCCTAATAAGGCAACACCTGGATGCCTGAGCACTGCTGGCATAATGGTACCAATTGCAGTGCACCTACTCTTCTGGGCGCAAGTTGGTAAAGGGTCTGAAGAGAAAAAAACATGCTGGCAAGGCATTGGAGCATAGCATAATGGGAAGCAGAAAGAGCATAATTGTTCCTGATGTGTACCTTTGATCTCCCTCCCCACCTGCAAAGATTATGCTACCTTGGTAATAGTGTTTATGAGTGAAGGTGTTAAATTGACTGACACTGTAGATATAGAAAAAAACACTTGTACATTTACTTTGATAATGTAGTGAGAGAATTAGTTGTGATGCATTCAGTAATTTAGGGATCTGGTTGGAATGGAGTCTGCTGAACAAGTGGCGAGGCTAACTCCACCAGCCACCTTCTCCTCCAGAGGTTTTTAGTAGCAGTGTTGTGGCCATCTTGGCCCCCTCCCCATTTGGCCAAAATTAGTAAGGAAAATTATAAGGCACAAACGATTGCATACCATTATATTTATTCCTATTGTTGTTTATGTATTATAGATCAAGTGACCGGACTGAGTTTTTGTTTGCTGGTGAAGACTGAACAATTTTAATTAACAACATTCATTCTTTTTCTGTTATATTTTATAATGAGATATTGATTTATTTTCCATATTCCATAAAATATACAATTAATATTTTGAAATAAAATTTTGAATATTGATTTTGATATAATTTGAGTTGGTTAACAGGAAGCTTCAAGGGAGTTGTGAATGTGACTGTGAAATAGTTGCTGGACATGTCCAAATAGTTACCCCAATAGTTCCATACCTGTCAAATGGTTAATAAAACGTACCATATATACAGAGAGAAGTTGCAGACTTGACAATCTACTAAGTTGGCAATTGGCAAACTAGGACTTTTGGCCCTGCAAGTATACTAATTAGCTACACACAAATTCTGCAGAAACAAACAATGACGTATCACATGTCATAAAGATTTAGTAAGGTGTTGGTTGAAACTGTACGGCTACCACAATTTGATCTCTTCCACACTCCATTGTGTATTTACACCACCTTCTAGCTATAGCGCCCGGTAAAGGGTCTGCGATACTATTCGATTCTTACCTAAATTCCAGGTTTAGTAGCCACGCTTTACCATTAAGTTGACCAGTCCGTATTGGGGCGGGGTCTCGCTCACGCTGCAAGCACGGGAGAGAGCCCTGGTAAAGGGTTATAGCATTCACCAAAAGTCACTGAAGTCTTTTGGAAAAGGGTTTCTTTCTTCAAAGATACCTGCCAGCACGTTGTGGTGTAGTGGGCATAACTAGGAGGTGAGTGGACTGGTTTGGTGTTGCTGGGGTAGAATCAGCCTGCAATCTTTATGTTGAGTGGCAATTTATTCAGGTAAATTATATAAAAATGGTTTTTATTTAACATGTTATGATGTTCTTCTGTGATAATCACAATATAGCAGATAGAAGGTATAATTTGTATGTGTATGCAAAATATTTCATGAGTAGTGTGTTTTATAAATAAGAAACCGTTCCACTAGGAAGGATATGGTCTATTGCCCACATCTAACTTGTTCTTCTGGAATACTAGTCTGGCATGCGCAGACCCTTTACCTATTGTCGGAGAGGAAAGGGTCTGGTCACAGCCAATTGTAAGTAGTTGTGTCATTATGTAATGGTTATGTAACAGATCAGCATAATTAGTTTTGCGAGGAAATAAATCAGGGAACAGCGTTACTTCATTGATTTCAATCTAGTTGCTGACTAATTTCAATCCAAGCTTATTGAACACTTCTTCCAGAGCTTTAAAATCTAATAACACTTTGGCACACTCGACCTGCCATTTTCCTTAATTTTATTTAGCGCGAACAAATTCTGAACAATCTGATTGGGCCGCTGTCCTGGCAGCGTAGACACAACTACCACAATTGGGGAGTGACCAGACCCTTTCCTCCCTGGCAGTATTTAAAGAGGTAAAGGGTCTGCGTGCGCCAGACTACTGGAATACTGTGTTTAATCGCAAGTAAATCAATAAAATGTATGCAATACTCGGTAAAGTGTTTAGTGCAGTATCCGTATCATGCCTTCCCCATTGATATCCAGCAATGGTGCTAACTGTTCTTGGATACACACGACACCTACTGAGGGAAGATTTCTAGACTTGTATTAGTCACAGTACATCTCCTTAACGGTAGAGAATGTACTTTAAGAGAGTGCTTGTAGCAATCTGTTGTTTGTTTTTATAGTATTCTATCTACAGACGTTGTAGTGTTGCCATGTTTGAGGCGCCTTTGATTTGTAGAGATAGCTCGTAAGTAGTGTACCTGCCCTCTTTTAATCAAAACACATACCCTCACCATACACTGTACACGTCCAATACATTCCAGATTCTGGGCATAACGAGTTTGATATGGCCAATTTGCCAGAACCTTCCGAGTGGAGTGGTTAGGTATAGTGTCTGACCTATGAGTCTAGTATTCCCTTACCCCCACAAAGAAAAATTCTGGTTTGGATGTTCTAATTATTGCTTCCTCCGGGTACCGATTGTGATAGACATTTCAAAGAAGCAGGCAATTCATTTTGTACCTCTCAACAGTGCAACCCGATGTTAAAATAGAATAGAAACCTTTCATTAGTTTCTTGTAATTTGTCATTGTTGGTTAATTTAATTTTGGTGGTGTAAGTGTGATAATTTAGCTATATGTACTGATGACATTTTAGATGCAGTATACTAATTTATTACTCAGGAAATTGGAGTTCTCTACAAAGGGGGAGTAATATTTTCAGATGTGGAAGTGGCAACTTAAGAAGTCTTATTTTGATGTAAGTTTTCTACTGAAAGCCTTCTGTGTTACCCTAATTTAAATAGTTGCTTACAGTTTTATATTCGTATAATTAGTAGTCATGTAAAATTTATATTGTAGAATTGAGTATTTTGAAGCATACTACACAGTGGATGTTTATTTCAATGGATGAAAGTCATGGAAGATGAGACTTGGTGCTACTATCATCTTAACTTGCTACATATAAATGGACGCTAGAGGTTTTCATAACTCTCAGACTAAACTGTAGAGATAACTTGGTATAGTTTTTCTCATTTTTCTATCGGAATTGAATGACTTAATTGTAGTACAGTATGGGTGGGCATATATATATATATTATTTGGACTGGTCAGATTATACAATAACCTGGTTGACATTGTTCATGACAGGATGTGCTGACATTATTCAATACTGATTAGTACAGATGTACTGATAGTGTTCGTGACAGTTTCAGTTTAGATAGACTGATGTTATTCAGGACAGATCCAGTAAAGATGAGATGACATCGTGCAGGATAGGTCCAGTAAAGATGGGATGACATCGTGCAGGATAGGACCAGTAAAGATGGGATGTCATCATGCAGGATAGGACCAGTAAAGATGGGATGACATCGTGCAGGATAGGACCAGTAAAGATGGGATGTCATCATTCCGGATAGGTCCAGTAAAGATGGGATATCATCATGCAGGATAGGACCAGTAGAGATGGGATATCATCATGCAGGATAGGACCAGTAAAGATGGGATATCATCATGCAGGATAGGACCAGTAGAGATGGGATATCATCATGCAGGATAGGACCAGTAGAGATGGGATGACATCATGCAGGATAGGTCCAGTAAAGATGGGATGACATCGTGCAGGATAGGTCCAGTAAAGATGGGATGACATCGTGCAGGATAGGACCAGTAAAGATGGGATGTCATCATGCCGGATAGGTCCAGTAAAGATGGGATGACATCGTGCAGGATAGGACCAGTAAAGATGGGATGTCATCATGCAGGATAGGTTTAGTAAAGATGGGATGACGTTATGTTGGACAGATCCAGTGAACATGAGGTGGACGATATCTGAAATTTATTACACAGAATATGAGGTGGCATGTACTCAAGGATAGGTGTAGGGTAACGTGAGCTGTCATGGACCAGTCTATTCAAAGGAAAGGCTATAGGAAATTTTGCCCTGTACTAGTATAGGATAGGTACAGGGAAACCAGATATTCCCTGACATTTGGAAAGGTTCGGTATAGATGGGATGTTGTCATGCAGGATAAGTCCAGTAAAGATGGGATGCCGTAATTCAGGACAGGTCCAATAAAAATGGGATGACATCATGCAGGATTGGTCCAGTATAGATGGAATGACATCATGTTGGACAGGTCCAGTGAACATGAGGTGGAAGATATCTGAAATATTACACAGAACATGATGTGGCATGTACTCAAGGATAGGTGTAGGGTAACGTGAGCTGTCATGGATCAGTCTATTCAAAGGAAAGGCTATAGGAAATTTTGCCCTGTACTGTTATAGGATAGGTACAGGGAAACCAGATATTCCCTGGCATTAGGAAAGGTGACAACCATGTGACTGACAGGTGACCTTCCAGTAACCTTTCCTTTTACTGACCTGGTACAGGAAATCTGGATATTTTTCCAGTGTTGATAGTTTAACTAACTATATAATTGTCTATATGATATTGAAGAAATAATAATCTTAAGGGAGAGTAGTAGAAAAAAAAAAAAAAAAAAACTAAACAAAGCCTTATCATGTAAAATTAAGAAAGTCTTAGCTAGATCTCTACGCCAAAAAAAAAAATATATATATATAATTATATAATTATATTATATATTATAATTATAATTTGTTTTGGTCACAACGCTACTGACACCCACTATCATTTTGCTCTCACAATAACTGATTTCATCACTACAACTTCATTAATCATATTGCTACTACCTATACCAAAATTTGATAACCAGCTGGTAAAAATTTCTGATCCAGCACCGCAATGGAGATTAATGTTAGTCGTTGCATCCTCTCCAATATCTCCAGCCTGACCCTTTACCAACCACATAAACGTCTAGTTCGAGCGATACTTTACCCACACATATTAGAATGTAACGACGATACTTTACGGAGTACCAACTATACTGTAGAATATCGCCAATGATCGCTCTCGAACACCCACGTGGATAATATCAAACATCGTAATGGAGAATTCTAAGAAAAGAAGCGGCGGCAGAAAAAAAGAGAAACTTGTTGATTTTAAAACTCTTTTAAGGTCAGTGAAGCTTCTATATCAAATGATTTAAAAATGATTATACTTTAGTTAGTGGCACCCCTAACAAAAAACCTTGTAGAGATAATTAATGAATGGCGTTTGTGGGAACGTCAGTGAGGTATCTGGTTTTTGGTCAGGTGCTCTTGCTATGCACATCACACACATTGATTGTACCAGCTTTAGTTATCCCCCCCCCCCCCCTAGTCTCGCGTAGCCAGACCCTTTACCAACCGTAACCGCTACGCGGGGAAGGAAAGGGTCTGGGAACATACAATACAACGACTTGTTCAGCAGCACCCCAAAAAGGGTGCTCCAATTATCACATTCCAACGCTTGTGGTAACCAATGACATCACGGCCACGTCCCGGTAGCAGGTCTCCTATTCATGCTCGTACGTTTATAGCTTGCCAGGACCCTATCAAAAATTCTTGTAAAGATCTTGGCAAGACATCTTGCCAAGATCTTTGCAAGAATGACATGCAAGAATAACGCCTGATTTTGCACCCAAGTTTAGATATGATCATGCATGAATGATCTTGCAAGATGACTTGGTATGATCTTACATTATCTTGCAAGAACAAGTTTTGTACATGATCTTGCATGAATAGTCTTGCAAGGTGACCTGGTATGATCTTACATTATCTTGCAGGAACAATTTTTTACATATTGGTAATAACTTACAAGGAGTACCTTGCAAGATATGGCATGATTTGGTGTAACATTGCATGACTTCGTATGATCTGGCAAGAAATATCTTGCAAGATATGGAATGATTTAATATAAAACCTTGCATGATTTTGTATAATCTGGCAAGAAATATCTTGCAAGATGTAGAATGATTTTGTGTAATCTTGCATGATTTTTTTTGTAGAATCTGGCAAGAAATACCTTGCAAGATATCAACTGATTTGGTGTCATCTTGCATGATTTTGCAGTATCTGGCAAGAAATAACTTGCAAGATTTAGAATGATTTGATGTAATCTTGCATGATTTTGTACAATATGGCAAGAAATATCTTGCAAGATGTAGAATGATTTGGTGGTCTTGCATGATCTTGCACAATCTGGCAAGAAATAACTTGCAAGATGCAGAATGATTTGGTGTAATCTTGCATGATTTTGCAGAATCTGGCAAGAAATATCTTGCAAGATGTAGAATGATTTGGTGTAATCTTGCATGATTTTGTAGAATCTGGCAATGGAATTCAGCTCAAAAAAACTACTGGTAGCTAGCTGCCTTTGGCGTAAACCCACAACCCACGTGTGCAGCTGAAGTCACACGTGCACATTAGATGCCACCACCTGCTTTTGACCATGCACGTAACCCCCCCCCCCCCTCCTTTTTTTTCAAATAATTTTAAATAATCCCAACTTGTTGGACAAGTGGGAGTGGCCATAATGGCAAGGAGTAAGAGGAACCACAAATACAGGAGATATCTCAAAGACAGTTCTGTTCCTGTTTCCAGATGGACTTTATGGAGACATAAGAAAAAGTGTAATTCCAGGAAACCAGGTTAGAATAAAAAGGTTTGCACTTGTAGGGTTTACCAACAGCACACAAACAGAATGGCAGAAGCTCAGACAGTTCACTTCTTCCTCTCGTCTTGTGCAATACAGAGAATGGAATTTTAGGTACATAGAGTACACAGATTGTTAAGCTTTTTTGTTACAAAACAAGGCAGATTTTACATTCTGTACCTTAGAATAATGCTGATTAAAAGACAAATTTGACAATATTTTGTTATAGGTATTTTGTCACAGTCTGGCAGTGCTGAATCACGGCAAGGACAACATTCCTCTAATATTTCTACTGGTTCAGAGTTTCCTCCTGCATCGCAATCTCCTGAGATTGATGCATTGAGTCAAACAAACCCGGCTCCTACGTCCCTTCCTCATGAGACCAGTTACTCTGACAACTTATCGGAATATGAATCCTCACCTAATTTGTCTGAAATATCTTTCCAAGAGATTCCCTCTGAAAATGAAATGGCTCAGTTTAACTCACCTGACACAAATGGCCCTGAAAATGTAACAGAATGTGATTCATTGTCTGAGCTATCTTTTCAAGAGGTTTCCGTAGCTTCGCCTAGCTCTCCTGAATTGCTGCAAGGGTCCATTTTTCCTGACTCAGATAGTTTAGTTGATCCATCTGTGACTTTAAATAGTTCACAAACAACCTCACCTTCTATTTCATGTATGGCTGACCAAAAAGAATCTAAAAAGGGTTCTTTCACACCTCTATATGAGGGTGCTATGATATCTCTTTGTGCAGCTATGTGTGCCATCATGAAATTTAGTACAAGAAATAAACTGACATATAAAGCTATGAGTGATCTATTGCAGCTTCTCCACATACTGCTGCCAACTCCAAGCCTACTTCCTCAATCATTTTACAAGTTTAAAAAGTTCTTTCATCAATTTAGTCAACAACATGACTATACTTCCTTATGCTCAAAGTGTGGACAGACCTCCTGTTCTACAGATAGCTGTGGAGATACTGCTCACGTGGTCCATTTAAACATTCAAAATCAATTGGAGAAGACACTTCATGGTAAGTTAACTTCTTAGTTGAAATAGTTATACATCAGGACCTCATTCCTTTAACTACCATTCACTTTTTGTTACAGCCAATTGGAATGTATTGCAAAGACAAAATCCATGTGATGAAATAAGAGATGTTTGGAATGGATCGGTGCTGATGCCATTATGTCAGCCTGGTAGATTCTTCTCCAATCCCAACAATTTGGCACTCTCTCTATCTACTGATGGTGTACCTTTATTTAAATCTTCCAAAATTAGTTTATGGCCTGTTTTTCTTGTCATTCTTAATCTTCCTCGTGAAATAAGAATGAATGCTGAGAACATCATCCTTTGTGGACTTTGGGTTGGTCCATGTAAGCCCTTAATGTCGGTGTTGCTGCAGCCTATTCTCAAAACATTGAGGGAATTGTCTACTATCGGTCTTAGAATAAAACTGCCATCTGGTGATGATGTCACAATTCGTGCAAAACTGATGTTTGGTGTCTTTGATTTACCAGCTAAGGCTTCAGTATTGTGCTGCAAGCAGTTCAATGGAGAGTATGGATGCTCTGTTTGTACCCATCCTGGCACCAGACAAGTTAATGGCAGCCGAGTATATCTGCCTGACCGTACTTTTCCTGAGCGAAACCACATCAAGACTATGGCTAATGCTAGGGAAGCTGAAAGGACATGTTCATCAATACAGGGTATTAAAGGCATTTCACCATTTTCTTCAACATTAGATTTAGTTGCTTCTTTTCCTATTGATTATATGCACGCCGTTCTAGAAGGGGCTACACGAACTCTAGCTAGGGCATGGTTTGATTCTAAACATCATAGCTCTCCCTTCTACATTGGCCGTCGTATTAAAGAAGTTGACAAAATTTTAATGATACAACGTCCACCCAGTGAAATTAGCCGCCCTCCACGCTCAATAGCAAAGCATTTACAATATTGGAAAGCTTCAGAGCTGAGAAGCTGGCTATTGTTCTATTCGTTACCATTGCTTTTGCATGTATTGCCCCCTCTATATTGGCACCACTATTCCTTGTTAGTATGTGCCATGCATATCATGCTGAAAGATAGTGTTACAGATGCATTAGTCAATGCAGCTGAGGCTATGCTCAGAGATTTTTGCATACTATTACCAGACTTGTATGGGGATTTCATATGCACAGCCAACATGCACTTATTGTCACACCTGGCAAAGTATGTCCGTTTGTGGGGCCCTCTATGGACACATTCTTCATTTGGGTTCGAAAATAAGAACGGACATCTTAAGCATTTGTTTCATGGTAAAACCAACTTTGTTCATCAACTTCTATTTAATGTTGATATATGTTGTACACTTCAGCATGTGCAAAAAGAACTTAATGAGACTGAGTTACCAGTCGTGTTGAGTTATATCAATAAGCCAGATATGCACCATTCAAATATGCTGTCACTGGGTTGTCACACATATGCCATAGGAAAACGTTGCATGAAAACGCTGTCACATGAGGAAGCTACAGCAGTGTCACATCATGGGATGATCGAGGTATTCTACAGACTCTACAAAAAAAAATTCAATATATTATTCTACTTCTTATGGGAAAACCTCAGACAGCAAGAGAGATAATTCCTACTGTTGCTATAGGAATAACAACCAAACTGAATTTGGGCGCATCAACTTCTTTGGATTGACTCCCTCACCTTGTGTATTTATTCAGGTGTTAGGATCATCTAGTACAACTCTTCTCGCTAGTGCAGGAAACCCTTGTAGGTCCTTTTTGCAACAATATCAAGAAGTTGACTTGCTCAATTCATACATTGTACCGGTACATATGACCGAAGACTTGACAGTAGTTCCTATCGAAAATATTATTTCAAAAGTATTCACTGTACTTATTGATCACCAATTATATTGCATAATGCAGCCAAACACATTTGAACGTCATTGAACAATGCTTTTATCAATGAATATTTGCAACTCATGTGGTTGAAAATCTTAACATATACCTTGCATGATCTTAGTCATTCTTGCAACGAACCTACAGGTTATAAATCTTGCCAATTCTTATCACCCACACCTTACATGATCTTAGCCAATCTTGCATGAAACTAGATAAGATATACAAGTTATAAATCTTGGCAATTCCTATCACATATACCTTGCATGATCTTGGCTAATCTTACAAGAAACCTGATACGATAACAAACACAAACCTTGTCAATTCTTGTCACCTATACCTTGCATGATCTTAACCAATCTTCCAAGAAACCAGATAAGATACACAAGTTATGAATCCTGGCAATTCTTGTCAATACAACCTTGCATGATCTTAACCAATCTTGCAAGAAACCTGATGGGATATACAGGTTATGAATCTTGGCAATTCTTGTCACCTATACCTTGCATGATCTTAACCAATCTTGCAAGAAACCTGATGGGATATACAGGTTATGAATCTTGGCAATTCTTGTCACCTATACCTTGCATGATCTTAACCAATCTTGCAAGAAACCTGATAAGATATACAGGTTATGAATCTTGGCAATTCTTGTCACCTATACCTTGCATGATCTTAACCAATCTTGCAAGAAACCTGATAAGATATACAGGTTATGAATCTTGGCAATTCTTGTCACCTATACCTTGCATGATCTTAACCAATCTTGCAAGAAACCTGATAAGATATACAGGTTATGAATCTTGGCAATTCTTGTCACCTATACCTTGCACGATCTTAACCAATCTTGCAAGAAACCTGACAAGATATACAGGTTATGAATCTTGGCAATTCTTGTCACCTATACCTTGTACGATCTTAACCAATCTTGCAAGAAACCTGACAAGATATACAGGTTATGAATCTTGGCAGTTCTTGTCACCTATACCTTGCATGATCTTAACCAATCTTGCATGATATTGAAAATACACGTGAGTATCTGGCATGTTTTTAAAAGATAGTATTCTTGCCAAGAATTCTTGTGAAGTAATTGCAAGATAAAGTAAGATCTTGCGGCTTAATTGCAAGGAATTTTGCTAGGGTAGTATTGAAATACCTTCTGTTGTCACGGCACCCCCCCCCTGACTCATTAATTAGTATTGAAATACCTTCTGTTGTCAAGGCACCCACCCCCTGACTCATTAATTAGTATTGAAATACCTTCTGTTGTCATGGCACCCACCCCCTGACTCTTCAATTAGTATTGAAATACCTTCTGTTGTCACAGCACCCCCCCCCCTACCTCAGTTTAATAGTATTGAAATACCTTCTGTGTCAGGCACCCACCCCTGACTCATTAATTAGTAGGGAATCCGTCTGTTGTCACGGGCACCACCCCCATAACACATTAATTAGTATGGAAATACTTCTTGTGACAAGGCACCCACCCCACTTATAATTGGTATGAAATCCTTTGTTGCACGGACCCACCCCCTAACTCATTAATTAGTATTGAAATACCTTCTGTTGTCAAGGCACCCACCCCCTGACTCATTAATTAGTATTGGAATACCTTCTGTTGTCACGGCACCCACCCCCTAACACATTAATTAGTATTGAAATACCTTCTGTTGACAAGGCACCCACCCCCTGACTCATTAATTAGTATTGAAATACCTTCTGTTGTCATAGCATCCCACCCACTTATTAATTGGTATTGAAATATCTTCTGTTGTCACGACACCCACCCCCTAACTCATTAATTAGTATTGAAATACCTTCTGTTGTCACGGCACCCACCCCCTGACTCATTAATTAGTATTAAAATACCTTCTGTTGTCACGACACCCACCCCCTAACTCATTAATTAGTATTAAAATACCTTCTGTTGTCACGACACCCACCCCCTGACTCATTAATTAATATTGAAATACCTTCTGTTGTCAAGGCACCCACCCCCTAACTCATTAATTAGTATTGAAATAACCTTTCTGTTGTCACGGCACCCATTCCCTAACTCATTAATTAGTATTGAAATACCTTTCTGTTGTCACAGCACCACCCCCTCCCACTATTCATAAGTATTGAAAACCCTGCTGGTGTCAAGGCACCCACCCCTGACTATTAATTAGTCTTGGAGACCTGCTGGTTGTCACGGCACCCCACCCCTAACACATTAATTAGTTATTGAAATCCTTTTTGTGGTCATTAGCACCTCCCCTAACATTAATTAGTATGTGAAATACCTTCTGTTGTAATAGATCCCCCACTTATTTAATTGGTCTTGAAATATCTTCTGTTGTCACAATACCCCCTCTCACCCTCCCCCCCACCTACATACCACCCCCCTCCCCCCTCCCCCCCCACCTCATTATAGTATTGAAATCCTTCTGTTGTCAAGCACCCCCCTTTCCCCCTCCCCCCCCCTGAACTATTAATAGTATGAATGAAATACTTCTGTTGTTGGAACCCACCCGTGACTCATAACTAGTATTGAACTACTTTGTGTCACGGCACCCATCACTGACTATTAATTAGTATTTGAAATCCTTTTGTTGTCACGGCCCACCCCTGAATCGTACTTAGAATAGAAATGACCTTATGTTGTAATGGAAAGCCACCCTCAACCATATTGCAAATTACCGTCTGTTATCACGCATTCCTCCCTCTTCCCCCCCCCCCCCCGGTTGGGTTCCCCCCCCCCCCCCCCCCCCCCCACCCCTCCCTCCCATTATTCCTATTCCCGGTTGTCATGTAAAAGGTCAACAAAAAATACATATATATATTCAAAAGATATTAACAATGCAGTTTACAACATACTTGATATTTTAATGAAACAAAGCTTTATTTCTTAAATGTTGTGAAAAAGATGTACTTAATGATAGTGTCCGATGATCAGCAAGATTATCAGGAGTCTGAAATATGTAGTTAGAATTATCTGGCCTAACTTCATAAGCATTATAATGGTTTAAAAAGTTATCTCCAACATATGGAATGATTACAAAAATACATTTTCCCATGGACCAAACTAATATATCCATAATTTTGCCAAATACCGGGACTTCATCTTCAATACTGCAGAACACAATGCTGCCTTTACTGTACTTAATCCCATTTTTTTCTACAAATGATGTCCTATTAAACAACAAGGAACCAATAAAACCTTTTTTTTTAATAATATTCAAATTGCCTACCTTTGTAATTTTGTTTGAGTTTCACAGCTGTATTCTTCCATTAAGGCATCTCCATAAGGGACCTCAGAAATATTTATGGTTCGCACTAAAAATATACATGTACATTACAAAAATTATAATAGCTATTTATTTACATTAGCCAACCAGTTCAAATCTGAATTGAGAACTTACCCACTCCATGTGTTGTATCACCTGAAATAAAACTTGTGCATGACAAATTTTTGTGGTACCTGTAGACATGTGCCTTGAGAGCTTCATAGCTAGAGGGTGTTGCAGCACAACCATCCAGTCCACAGGTTACAGCACCACGAAAAAATGGATGGACTTCTCTAATATGCTTTAGAATTCCGGCAATAGTTGTTCTTGCATGCTGGTGACATATGCAACATTGAAACAACATTGAAACATCTCTACAAGAGAATTTCTATTTAAAGAAAATAATTTTTCTGTATATTGTATGTAGTCACATGACACAAGTGCAGCTGCTATTTTCCTTACTCTGTCTAAAGATTGGCTATAATTTTTACTGGTTTTCTTTTCTCAGGAGAGTAGTGGACTGAGGCCAGACAAATGGAAGATTTTTCTAGTAAAAATGTGGTACACGTAGGGGATTGGTTGAGAGAGCAGAAGTTTTCTGAAAAAGTTGTTGATAGCTTTCAAGGTAAAGTCTACAGTTTTTTATTTTTGTTCTAGTTGACAATACTTTTTAAATTTAGACAATGACATAGATTTTTTAAATTTAGACAATGACATAGATGGAGAAACATTTTTAATTCTGGAAGAAAATGACTTCAGTCAACAATTGGAGAAAGAAGAAAATTAATTTTAAAGCAAAGAGAGCTTAATTGCAGAACTTCTTCTGTTCAGGTAGGCCTTATGAAAAAAATTTAAACTTATATGTGTAGTCCAAGACATAAAACTTCTTAGGTTATTGAAGACAATGTAAAAGAAACTGCATCTGTTCCACACGAAGATTTGTTTTCAACCTCTGAATCTCTGGATGTAAGCTCTTTAGAGGTTCTGTTATATCTTTTAGGGTTGAATTTATAAAATCATTAGCTATGTTGTTTTGTGTCCATCTAAGCAATTCAAAATACAGGTGAAGTTGTTGTAAATAATGAGGTCCCTTCAACCCTCCTGAGGCAAGTGTGGTTTTTCTTATCACTAAGTCTATAGGTTAAGTGGTGAGGTTAGCCACAAGCCATTCAAACATGCATGGTCTGGTTCCTCTGTCATACCCAAGATGATCCTTATCACTTCCAAAGCTTTGCACAATATTTATGTCTTCACACATATGTACAAGTATCAACACAAATTGAAACAAAATTTTTGTTGTGTAGTCTACATTGATTTTAATCAAATTCACTCATCACTATTTTACCTTGAAAATAACTTATATAGATTTATATACAGAGTCTTATTTATTTTTGGTTTGTTCTTGGGCTAGTGAAGAAGAGGTACATTTGAATGTTTCATTGCTAGCGTGTAATAACTTGAATAAATCTCTCATTTCAATTTAGGATTTGGCAAGTTCAAGTGTGTTAGATGAGGAATGGTGCAATGAATTGTCACCTGAGGTATAAGTAGTGGATTGTAAATAAAAATTTAACATGAAAACACATTGTTATTGCATAGTTACCGTCAGCAAGTATGGATCCTGATAATATTGAAGCAGGCGAGGATACTATAAGTCCTTCAGTCAAGGTAAATCTTTAAGACACTGTAGTACAACAAGTGTGTATTAGGGATACTACAGCCCCTCTCATCTGTTTGTCTTCGGCTAATAAAAGGAATGTAGGTTGGTATTGATATTTCATTTGATACAAATCCCCCTCCTTCCATACTCCCCAATATGTTATCCACCAATCATGTTTAGCCTACTATAATTTGCTACATTATATTTTCATTTTCAAGGTTTAAAAATAACTAAGATTTTTTAAATATCTTTAATTATTGTTGCTATTCAATATTTTTAATTATTTTAATATTTTGGAGCTAATGGTTTCTCATGTATTGTATATACATTAGGTTGGTATATTCAAAAGGACCCCAAGGACAATCATAACCAAGAAATGTCCTGAACCACCTCTGCCAATACCATTTCGTTTGCCACAAAATTATCCAGCAGCAGTAATGTTAGGCCTACAAGAGGGTGTTATGACTGGAAGCACTAAGACGAAGTTCATTGGCAACGTCGCTGCAGCAGTGTTTTCTTTTAAAAGCTATCCAACCAAAGATGAATATACCCATATTGGACAGCAAATAATTAACAAGTATCCTTTCCTAAAGTCATCTACAGGAACTGGATATGTAAGATACTGACAATAATAATTTGAACACAGTTGTTATTAATAAAGGGATACACATAATTGTTAGATATTTTGACCTAACTTAATATTAGTATATTTATTTACGTAACAATTACTGTTGCACAGGGTTACTTGGTTGAAGCACTCAAAGACAAAATGAAATATTTAAGAAGCACTGGCAGACCAAGCAACAAGAGGAAGTCTTACTGCACAAAAGAAAAGGAAAGAATACCGTGCATTTCCAGCAGCAACAACCCCAACTATACCGGATAATGAAGATGAACACTCTAATGCAAGAAATTACAAGCTAATGCTATCCGAGTCAAAAAAAAAAAATCCAAATACCAGAACAATTAAAATATTAATGGAGCGTACTTTCCCCTTTCGAAGACAGGACATATTGAATAGTGAATTTTCATTAAATGGTGTTTTACAGAAGTATCCACCACTGCAAGTCATTGATGAGGTAATCAAAATAGTTTCATTTATTGCTAAAACATATTTCAACTGTAACTTATGTACAATGCTAATAGAGTGAGTAGTGAGTAGGTATTCTTTTGTATGTTTGATTTAGGTTTGGCTGAGATGAATAAAATATTTCCAGACAAAAGTTCCCAAGGAAAGTGGGAGAAACTTATGCCGAAAATAACACAACTATTCCAGAGAGAATCAATTTCTCCTGAGATACAAGTGGTGCTTGAAATGCTGAAAGAAGACATAACACCAGGTAACCAGGCAACCATTTACATTCCTTGAGAGCTTGTACATTTTTGAGAAAATGCAGCTGTTGAAGGGAGGAAATGCAGCTGCTACTCAGTGTTTACCCTCTTCTTATTTACTTATTTTTTAATTACTTTAACAAGTCACTGGAAAAGTTATTTAATATCTGCTTTAAGCTATAAATAATATCCCACTAAAAGTACAATTACTAAAATCATATCGATGTATTTCTGTCCGGCAAATAATTTACTAAATTTATTTCTCCTATATTATTGCTTCTAATTTTTGAAGACAACATTTTGCATATAAATAGAAACTATATGGTTTGCAAATCGTAACATTATATATTTGTTAAGACATCAGTAATAGGAAATGGCGAACAGAAATTAGTATATTGAAATGTTTGATTGCTTCTTCTATTACAATTCAGGTTGTCAAACTGTTCAGGCAATGATAATGATGAATACAATGCTACCAGACACCAGGAGCAAGTCCACTTATAAGAACATTGTCATTGTCATTGAGGTGAGCAACAATAAAGAATGTTAATACAGTGTAATAAAGATCTGCATTCATACACAGTTATTGACGTTGTCTTATATTATTGTTAGTGTAGGATCCAGCAGATATAGCAAGAGAGAGTCCACACGCACAGCCTCTGGTAGCAGTGGAACTACAAAACCAAACCATCACCAATATATACATAGTGGCTGAACGAAAAACTGTGTACAAGATAAACAAACACAACATTCCTTTTACATTGTTATCTATCTTTTATGTTTTCAATTTGGAATATCCAAGTGGATGTACCAATTTTTATTTTTTTTAGAGCATTTATTTTTAGACAAAGTATATAAAAGAAGCAAGTTACAACATTTTATTGTAAGCATAAATAACATATGAATTTTTTTTTGTAAAATTATATTCAATTATGAAATTTGTATGAAAATTATACTAAAATAGTATGTAAATCATTCTTTTTTTTGGTATGGATTTTATACTAATATTGGTATGTAAAACATACTATGGCAAAAAAGTATGGGTATCACACCAAGTTTTGGGATGCAAATGGTGACATGCAGTATCATACCAATTTTGGTATGTAAGTCATACTTCGTTTTTAGCTGTGTGTGTATGTATGAGTTTTTTAGCTGATGTTGTAGTGCTATTTTTTCAAACTGGTTTACATAAATGTTTTAGCATTTCTGTTTCATTAATCTCTGTATCTTTTCTAATGACAGTCTTAGTAATTTCAGATATCTGTTTCAATCACTTGCTAATCAAAGAGCCAGTGACTCACAATCCTCTGAAGCTCATCTTTCAAGTGCTCAGATATGCAGTGAAGAACAAGTATCCTCGCCTGAGAAGTGCCTTCACCTACTGGGAAGACAAACCTTACTCAAGGATAGATCTGGGCAAGACTAAATATGGAGGACCGTTTACCACAGAGCAGGTAGAAGATGTGAAGACTTTCTTTAGAATCTTAATTCTGCTGTGTGCTTCTATAATATTAATAGCATTTGTTTATGGGAGAGAGAGTGTAATACACAGCCAGTTATATCATTATCAGGATAATTCTTTCATTAAAAACAGTAACAATTGCTCAACATCTCAATATTTCAAAAGTTAATTGGAACACACAATTGTTTGGGACTCTCCTTATATCACAGTTGTTATGCTAACAGTTCTCTTTGAATTCATATTATATCCTATCATTGACAAGTATATTTACGTAAGGAGGATCAGCAGTTTTAATCGAATGCAAGTTAGTTTAGCAATTCTTATTCTGAGTGAGATAGTGCACTTGTGTATTGAAACTTCTGCTGTGTACACAACAAACAACCAGAACTATAGATGTTTGTTCTATGCCTCTTATGACAATCTTAAACACAATAATGTTGTCCAACTGGACTATAAGTGGCTTCTTATACCACAAGCTATTCTTGGTCTGTCTTTGTAACTCACTACCTCAAGTGGTGCAGAGTTTATCATTGCACAGACTCCATACTCGATGAGAGGATTGCTGATAGGCTGTATTTTATCCCTCTTTGCAGCTTCAGTTGCTATATTTCACAATCTGTATTTCTATGTTATCTCCTTGTTGAAAGAAGAAATACAATATATGAAGATGTGTGGCATTTGGTATTACGTAGCATCTACTGCATTTTGTACTATTTTGTTTTTTTTCTCCTTGATTATTCGAAGGTTATATAGTCCCCGAAAAAGGGATGAAAACCTCCATAATCAGCAAATATTTGCAATTAACTACTATGAAAAATATCTCGGTTTGTTTACTAGGTAATAGTTATTGTGTGATTGACACTAACATTGTGTGGTAATACTCAATTATTGCCTATTTTTTGATAATTTAAATTTTCTTTCGTTATTTTCTATTCTATTTTGCACATCTTAAAATAATACAATGTACGAATACAAAAGCAGCACAAGCAGCAATGGCAGCAAAACAGAATAAAAGCATTCACTTTCATTCTCATTTTCTCTTGTGCTAGGGCAGCCTATTCAAGGGATAGCATTGACTCAATAGAAAGCTAGTCACTGATAATGCCTAGGCTCTCTTTGAAATTCACAATAAGATCTTTGATTTAGAAGTTTTAACGAATTTTCAATCACCACTTTAAATATGCTGGCCAGATAAGATGGAATATAACGACCGACGACGTGTGTGTATTCATGAATAATTCATGAGCTTGTTACGGTTTGGTAAAGCATCGTCTCTTTACCGTAGGTAAAGTGTCGTCACATTCTGTAGAACGTGCAGGTTATCTAATAGTCAGGTTTGTTATGTAATAATTTATACTTTCGTTAATTTTTTTTTGGAGATTTGGTAATCTATATATTTTTGGAAACTACATGACATAGTGAATTTAAAAATCAATGTTTGCATTTTATTGGTTGCCATGGCAACCAGGTTAAGGTGCTAAACTAGTAGGTACTAATTTTTCTCATTAATCACTAATACAATACATTCACAATTGTCTTTAGTATAACAGGTACAGTTTGGATAAAGAGTTAATGATATTCATAAGAAAACCATTCTGCATGCTGGTACTGCATCCTAGAATAGACTCTTATCAACATCTGCTCAATGTAGTACTGGAAAGAGCTCAATTGCAGTACGGAAGAGAAGGTAAAAGGAAATTACTCAAAGTCGGACAGAAATGCAGGAGAGATAGACAAAGTAAGAAGGGGTTCATGACTCAAAAGAAGAGCTAAGATAGGAGTGGTGGGATAGAAGAAAAGCAATAGTTCAGAAAAAAGAGAGCAGGAGAGAGAAACTTATGTAACCTTAACCATAGTAGAGAACGATAAGTGAGCAGGATAACTTGTGCTACTGCATTCTTACTTTGCAATACGTCAAGCGCCACTATGTGGCAGGGTACTTGCTAGTATATTGTAATATAGCTTGTTTGGAAAGAATGCAGTAAATATGACCAACTCAATTTTGTAAATATATTGTAATACTTCTCATATTTAACGAAACCCTGTATTTCATAGAAGTGCAGACTTGTTTACGGATTTTCTTGAACATTATATCAACTATGTAAGTGTAACATTAAATATCATATAATTTGAAGATATAATAGTGTGGAAACTGGTTTGGAATTAATTGCAGGAATGGAGTGAGAAAATTTTCATGAAACAAAGCCGAGTGAAATTTCTTGCCACACGAGTGTTATTTATCCGAATGCCACAGATTTCCGTGTTATCATAATATGTTATCACTATAGCCAAAGATAACAGTTCATTTCTGCAGCTAAGAAAGCCATAATCTTGTACTATATTTTCATCATAGTACATGGAAATAACTCCAGATGTTTCAAGGTTGTTAGTTCACTCTATATTGCCAAGCTCATTAGCCTTAGCTATAGCAACCTGCCAAACTTGCCACTTTTCCTGGTTTTTACATCTAGCTTCCTCTGATCTGGTGTAGCCACTCAACTGGGTTAGAACAGCTGCTAAAATATTAGCTGTGGTGTGGGTAGCCCCTACAACCAACTTTTTATGTGAGGTACCAGTAGTCCTAGTACTAACTACGGAAGTGAAGATATCTAGTGTGGAATAAACCACTTATTACACTTAGTCTTGACCCCATTTTTTTTCAAATGCTATAGCATTAACCAAGTCTTACGTTGACCTTAGGCTTTAAATTGTGAGATAATTCCTGTTAAATGCTTGTTGTTCAGCATCCAAAAAGTTGCTGGTTACTATGGTATTGGAACTTGACATGATTTTTTAAACTGTCTTTGTAGAGTTTGAGCACTTGTTTTATTTCTCATAAACGGTCACTTCAGTGCACCATGTGTAGAAATTGAATTAAAAATATTAAAACCTTCTCACTTATTTTTAATGCATACTCACTTTATAAAACAAGCTAATTATTTTGTTTGCTTGAGTTTTGGTTTACAATTTGTATACCAGCTTTAGGAAAAGTTGAACTGCTAATATGTAAAACTTTGACTTTTCCTTCCTTTTGAGTGCGTATGGGGAGGAGGTAGGGGTATAGGGTGTGCGATGTAAAAAAACAGTTATACATTATAATATTATGTGTGAGCAACTGTAGACATAGTTTGTGAAGCAAAGATAAGAAAAACAAACTTCATTAGCTACACTTCACAATTATTGGTACTCATAATAGACTTGTCCACTTATCATAATTACAAGGCTATGTGGCTGAGGCTAGTAGTTAGGAGATTTGATTTTTAAGATAATTATATATTTCATTCGTGTCACATGAATAGGCTTTTGTGGAATTAATTAGTTGTTTGTAAATCACAATCCTTCCTATAATTTTCAGTTTCATTTCAGACTTGCAAGTCTCAGTGTCAACACATCATTGTAGATATACTTTCGGTAACTGGGAAAAGCAATGTTATTCAAATGTTCTATTCTTCTAGACTGTTTAAAGAAGCAGTAGCTCAATCCATAAAAGTGTCTACTAGCGATTTACTCAAAAGAAAATATATCTTCGAATGTTTATATTATAACTAAAATTGATAATGGAGTTCATTCTTAAATTTTTGAGATTGTTACCTAATTATAAATCATCTATGTTACCAATTTGTAAACCTAAGAGCTCTTTCTTGATTCTTCTATGAATGTTTATAGCTTACGATGCAGTTTTTTTCTTCCACTTTTCTACTGACATAATTTATCGCAAAATTCTTCTAGCCATTTGTTTTGGTGGGTGTGTCATATCTGGTTGGCTGGCAGATGTGTATATTGGAAGGTATCGATGCATACGATACAGCAGCAGAATTGCCTGGGTAGGAACTATTGCCCTCAATACCTATTATGTGATACAGAATTATTTGTGGCAAACTCACCACATCGCAGATATTGTTACTCGGATTATTCTGAATGGAATTGTAAGTGAGGGGCTGGTAGGATTATTGGCTAACAGTGTTCAGTTGGGATTAGATCAAATGGTCGATGCTTCATCAACCAAAATTATTTCTTACATCAGCTGGAGTGTATGTATGAGCTTTTTAGCTGCTGTAGTAGCGGCAGTTTTTCAAACTGGTTTCTATAAATATTTTAGCATTTCTGTTTCATTAATATCTGTATCATTTCTAATGACAGTCCTAGTAATTTCAGAAATGAGTTTCAATCACTTGCTAATAAAGGAGCCAGTGACTCACAATCCTCTGAAGCTCATCTTCCAAGTGCTCAGATATGCAGTGAAGAACAAGCATCCTCGCCTGAGAAGTGCCTTCACCTACTGGGAAGACAAACCTTACTCCAGAATAGATCTAGGCAAGGCTAAATACGGAGGACCATTTACCACAGAGCAAGTAGAGGATGTGAAGACTTTCTTTCGAATCTTAATTCTCTCTTGTGCTTCTATTATCTTAATAGGATTTGTGTATGGGAGAGAGGGTGTAATATACCACCAGTTATATCATTATCAGCATAAATCTTATATTGAATATAGTAGCAATAGTTTGACATATCAATTTTTACAAAGTTATTTTGAACTCAAAATCGTTTGGAACTTTTCTTATATCACAGTTGTTATATTAACAGTCATTTTTGAATTCATATTATATCCTATAATTGATAAGTATATTTACATACGGTGGATCAGCAGTTTTACTCGAATGCAAGTTAGTTTAGCAATCCTTGTTTTATGTGAAATAGTGCACTTGTGTATCGAAACTTCAGCTGTCTACAAAACAAACAACCAGAACTATACCTGTTTGTTCTATGCCTCTTATGACAATCTTAAACACAATAATGTAGTCCAACTGGACTATAAGTGGCTTCTTATACCACAAGCTATTCTTGGTCTGTCTTTGTATCTCACTACCTCAAGTGGTGCAGAGTTTATCATTGCACAGACTCCATACTCAATGAGAGGATTGCTGATCGGCTGTATTTTCTTCCTCTTTGCAGCTTCTGTTTCTTTATTTCACATTCTGTATTACTACGTCACCACTTTGTTGAAAGAAGAAATACAATATATGAAGATGTGTGGCATTTGGTATTATGTGGCTTCTACTGTATTCTGTATTATTTTTTTTTTTTTCTCCTTGATTACTCGAAGGTTATATAGTCCCCGAAGAAGGGATGATAACCTTCATAATCAGCAAATATTTGCAATTAACTACTATGAAAAATACCTCGGATTGTTTACTAGATAATAGTTATTGTGTGATTGACACTAACATTGTGTGGTAATACTCAATTATTCACTATTTTTTGATAATGTAAATTTTCTTTCATTATTTTCTTATCTATTCTATTTTTCACATCTTAAAATAAATACAATGTACGAATACAAAAGCAGCACAAGCAGCAATGGCAGCAAAACAGAATAGAAGCAGTCACTTTCTTTCTCATTTTCTCTTTGTGCTAGGGCTGCCTACTTGAGGGAAACGTACACTCCTATAGCATTGACTCAATAGCAAGCAACTCACTGATAATGCTGTAGGCTCTCATTGACATTCATAAAATATCTTTGATTTCAAAAGTTTTCACTACAATCACTACTTTGAAATTGCTGACCACGTAGATTGAATTCAACTAGACTTCTAACCGAAGGGGGCTGGATCAGGTGAATTTTATTAGACTGTAGAAGCTAGAACTATGTAGCATAACTAGGCCATAAATTACCATGTGGTAAAGGAGTGATTTCGTCATCACTCAGTGAATAAACTTCATATATTGTGAGTCATAGTATAGATATGAATATAGATATAATGAATTTAAAATTTGCTGTACATTTGAAACCACAAGAAGCAAAAAAATATATATATAATAAATTTGTTTATAATAGTGAGACATATTTGAGACTCTTACAATATAACAGTCAAAGTTGTCGAGGAGGGCAGTAGTTCCTACCTAATGAAGACTAATATATAAATATACTATAATAGAATAAAAACCTTTAAACTCATTATGTAGATTACACTTACCCACTAACAAATGAAAAACATAATTTGTTGGTGTATTAACTTTTATCATAGCACAGCATAGTCTATTTTGGACTTACACAAATGGTCACTTTAATTTCATGATTCTGAAACTGAAGTAAAAAACGTTGACCTTTTCTCCACTTTTTTTAAAGAAAATTAATTTGAAAGATATATAGTTTTCATGTTGAATGATTTCTTAAGACTTGGGTTTGTATATACAAGAACCAAAACACTGATTGTTGGGGAAAGCCAGCCAGACAGTTTATATAGAAAACCAGCTGACACACCTCCATTCTGATTGAGCATGACAGAAATAACAGGTGCTCAAATCTGGTTGCTGGTTGAGAGTCATCCCAAAAAATATGGGCAAATATTGTTTTAAAATAATGAAAGGAAAAGTGAATCTGTATTAGGGTATACTGCTTTTTATTTGATTATTTACAACAGTGTACTTACGTGGCATCCACACTTACAAGTACAAATGCGCCATGAACTAGGTAAGCACACTGTTCTTGTGCAGCCTGCTCAAGGAGAATTCCGAAATTTGTGAACAGCTATTTTTCATTGACTTTCCATAAATTGAACTTCCAATATTTAATAGCCTTAAGTTGTCACAAATCTCATCTAAACGTAATCTCTCCCAATCAATCATGGATTCTGTTCCAAATCTCCTTCTTTATCCTACAGTAGGATGGACTACATCTGAGGAAATAGCAAAGTGAAATTGAAGTTTCCCTATCTACCTATATAAAATAGAGTGTCACATGACCCACACCACAAATAATCCTGCTACTGCTCTCCAAGTTTAGCATCTAGTGAAGCTTCTTTCCTGCCCCCCCCCCCCCCCCCCCCCCCCCCCCCCCCCCCCCACCCCCCCAGGTGTAGCCTCAACTGGGTTACAGCAGCTGCTAAAATATCAGCTGGAGGTGTGGGTAGCCCCTAACCAACTTTAAATGTGGAATAAACCATTTATTACACTCAGTCTTGATACTACAGCATTAAGCAAGTCTTACTTTAACCTTAGGCTCCAAAGAGTGAGATCATTCCTGTGAAAGGCATATTATTTTATAAACTCCCAAAAAGTTGCTGCAACTGGTTACTACGTCATTGAAAATCCTTTACCAGACGTAATTTCCAAAACATCAGTCGTTTTTTTGGGGCCGATTAAAGTGCCGCTTGTTAGTTGTCAAGATCTACTGATAGTCAGAATGGCTTTAATATTAACACCAAGGAAGCTCTATTACTTGTGGGAGCTGAGGTAAGTATGTAATATTTGTTGGCTAAAATTAATGGTCAACTGCTATAGTTTGTTTGCATGAAGTAAGCTAAATAAATTATGTAACAATATTGTAGTTATATGTAACTTAACTGGCAGGCTCATTCTTCAAATATTACAGCATTAAGAAAGTCTTACTTTAAACTTAGGGTTCAAATTGTGAGAACATTCCTGCAAAACACGTGTTCTTCAAAAGTTGCAACAACTGGTTACTATGACATTGAAGACCCTTTACTGGACGTAAGTTTTAAAAATCACCATTTCTTGGAGCTGCTAAGTGCCGCTTGTTGGCTATCAAGAGCCACTGGTAGTCAGAATAGCTTCTAAAGAAGCTACCACTACTCGGAGGAAGCTGAGATAAGTACTAATTCCATATTTGTTCGCTAAAATTACAAAAATTTCTCTGGCCTTTTTTTTGTCGCTGTGAGCTTGTTCAAGAGTTATTAGTAACAGAAGTGGTTGGAGTAGCTTAAATTTGATACTACAGAGTTATTAGTACTACTCAGGAAATTAATGTAAGAAAGTATTTCTGTATTTATTGGCTACAATTAATGGTCAACTGGAATATATAAAATTTGGGCATTATGTAATAAAAACTTCTTCAATAACAATATTGTAGCTCGCTATTTGTGCTCAAGCACACCATTAGTAATTATCATTGGTGAGCGAGCAAAGCGAGCAAGATACTTTCAGTGGTAACACAATTAATAATCGGGGATGTTTGTTTGTTTATAAATGTGTGGACGTACGTATGTCATTTTGTACTTTGACCCTAATGTTTTTGTGTTTGCTTCGTGGTCTACCCTTTTCCATACCTCCACTAAACAGTATCTTTTCTTTTAGCAATCCCATATAATTCAAGGAAAATAATTGTACCCTTTCATATTAGGTAGTATGATACATTTGCACACTGAAAAGTTTGAAGCATTTAATAACAATTATGTCTTTAGAAGAATTGCTATGGTACATTGTACTTAACAGTAAATAATATTTAATCACACTGATAGCTATACTCTCAAGCTACAATTCCACTCAAACAGTCAACTTTGGTACAATTAACAATGCATGCTGTACCTGGTACAAGTATTAAGTCAACCTAACCGCAGTTTTTGATCAGCTCTAGTATCTATACACATAGTACCACTATCATGCAGATCATGTTTGAAAGGGAAAGGAAGATGTTTGGATATGGGGGTTGGGACTCCAAGAAAATGTTTTTTTCTGTTTAAGGTGTTCATGTGACTAATAACCCTCTTGCGCATGCACGCTGAGGGTTAATGACGACATGTTTAGAACTGTGACCCCCTTTCCTATGCCACTCAATATGTCATTTTGTACTTTGACCCTTGCATTTTAGTGTTCGCTTGGTGGCCAACTCTTTCCCATATTTCACTAAACAGAATCCTCTAGTTTATCAATTTATATACATAGGAAATTTAACTGTTTACAATTTGAATTAGGTGGTCTCTGGCATGATCTAAATGTTGCAGGACACAGTTAAGTCCTACAAATTTACTTGACTTTAGGGGCAATGGTTATCTTTGTTATCACATTGTTTATTGTAGTATGCCTTACGCAATATGATGTTATTCTTACCTAAAAGTCCATTCAACAGAACACAATGTAAGTCTTATATTGGTATATCCAGCACATAAGTGTGTGTGTGTGTGAACATTTTGCATATTACTGCTACTGCTAAGCTAAAGAATAGCATTTAAAACAATTAGCTGCCATTTTTTAGCCTCCACCAGTTTCTCCTGCAGTAAATAAGTGATTCAAATCTGTGCCATAATTTCTTGTTTTCAAGTCACAAAAAGTTGCTATAGCTAAGTGGTTATTGAAAATCCTTTACCTTACATATTTTTTTAAAATCCTCCATTTTAGTAGCTGGGTGCTTGTCAGAAGCTACTGGTCCGATAGTCTGAACAGCTTAATTTAAGCTGCTATTACTCAGGTAAGGCAGCTGCTATTACTCAGGTAAGGCAGCTGCTATTACTCAGGTAAGGCAGCTGCTATTACTCAAGGCAGCTGCTATTACTCAGGTAAGGCAGTAATTCCATATTTTGTTAGCTAAAATAAATGGTCAGCAAGTACATACTAATACTAGGTGACTGTCTCTAGCATACTTAGCCTTTCTTATGAAAACAGCATTTACTTCTACCATTTCATTGCACTAGCTACATATTGACTTGCGAGTTACATAATGACATAATTGCTACTACACCAGTAAATTATTCTTTGGGTCTTTGTGTAATAGCTAGCTGACTACTCTATAGAAATCCTGAGGATTCGCACCTATGACAATTCATTGGGGAATAGAATGTATAGTAGTTGTTTATGCAACAGAACTATTCACTACAATTTCCAGTTTCATCATTCAGGCAACAAGTTTCAGTCTCATCACATGATTGCCGATAAATGTCTAGTAATTGGGACAGTAATGTTATTAAACTGCTTCATTGTACTAGACTATCCAGGAAATCATCTTATAGATCAATCCATATAAGAACCATTTTAAAGATTAACTAAGAAAATATTAGATCAAATGTCAATATCATAGCTTAATTAGTAAGCAGTTCGTTTTTAAATTATGAGATTGTTACTTAATTGTAAATTTTCTACGTTACACGTTTGTAAGAATAAGATCTCTTTCTTGATTCTTATGTGGATTTTTATAACTTACTATGCTGTATTCTTCTTCCACTTTTCTACTGATATTTATCGCAAATATCTTGTAGCCACTGGTTTTGGTGGGTGTGTCATATCTGGTTGGTTGGCAGATGTGTATATTGGCAGGTATCGATGCATAAGATACAGCAGCAGAATTGCCTGGGTAGGAACTATTGCCCTCAATACTTATTACGTGATACAGAAATATGATCTGTGGCAACCTTCCAAAACTGCAGATATTGCTACTGAGATTATTCTGAATGGAGTCCTAGGTGTGGGGCTGGCAGGGTTACTGGCTAACAGTATTCAGTTGGGATTAGATCAAATGGTTGATGCTTCATCAACCAAAATTATTTCTTACATCAGCTGGTGCATATGTATGTGCTTTTTAGCTGCTATAGTAGCAGCTGTATTTCACACTGATTTCTATAAAAGTTTCAACGTTGCAGTTTCATTAATCTCTGTATCTTTTCTAATGACAGTCCTAGTAATTTCAGAAATGAGTTTCAACCACTTGCTAATCAAAGAGCCAGTGACTCACAATCCTTTGAAGCTCATCTTCCAAGTGCTCAGATATGCAGCAAAGAACAAGTATCCTCGCCTGAGAAGTGCCTTCACCTACTGGGAAGACAAACCTTACTCAAGGATAGATCTGGGCAAGGCTAAATATGGAGGACCATTTACTACAGAGCAAGTAGAAGATGTGAAGACTTTCTTTCGAATCTTAATTCTCTTTTGTGCTTCTGTTATCTTGATAGCATTCGTGTATGGGAGAGAAAATTTAACATACCACCAGTTATATCATTATAAGGATCATTCATTTTATGAATACAGTAGCAACAGCTTGAGGTCTAAATATTTACGAAATTACTTTGAACGCACAATCATTTGGGACTTTTCTTATATCACAGTTGTTATATTAACAGTCATCTTTGAATTCATATTATATCCTATCATTGACAAGTATATTTACGTAAGGAGGATCAGCAGTTTTAATCGAATGCAAGTTAGTTTAGCAATTCTTATTCTGAGTGAAATAGTGCACTTGTGTATCGAAACTTCAGCTGTCTACAAAACAAACAACCAGAACTATACCTGTTTGTTCTATGCCTCTTATGACAATCTTAAACACAATAATGTAGTCCAACTGGACTATAAGTGGCTTCTTATACCACAAGCTATTCTTGGTCTGTCTTTGTATCTCACTACCTCAAGTGGTGCAGAGTTTATCATTGCACAGACTCCATACTCAATGAGAGGATTGCTGATCGGCTGTATTTTCTTCCTCTTTGCAGCTTCTGTTTCTTTATTTCACATTCTGTATTACTACGTCACCACTTTGTTGAAAGAAGAAATACAATATATGAAGATGTGTGGCATTTGGTATTATGTGGCTTCTACTGTATTCTGTATTATTTTTTTTTTTTTCTCCTTGATTACTCGAAGGTTATATAGTCCCCGAAGAAGGGATGATAACCTTCATAATCAGCAAATATTTGCAATTAACTACTATGAAAAATACCTCGGATTGTTTACTAGATAATAGTTATTGTGTGATTGACACTAACATTGTGTGGTAATACTCAATTATTCACTATTTTTTGATAATGTAAATTTTCTTTCATTATTTTCTTATCTATTCTATTTTTCACATCTTAAAATAAATACAATGTACGAATACAAAAGCAGCACAAGCAGCAATGGCAGCAAAACAGAATAGAAGCAGTCACTTTCTTTCTCATTTTCTCTTTGTGCTAGGGCTGCCTACTTGAGGGAAACGTACACTCCTATAGCATTGACTCAATAGCAAGCAACTCACTGATAATGCTGTAGGCTCTCATTGACATTCATAAAATATCTTTGATTTCAAAAGTTTTCACTACAATCACTACTTTGAAATTGCTGACCACGTAGATTGAATTCAACTAGACTTCTAACCGAAGGGGGCTGGATCAGGTGAATTTTATTAGACTGTAGAAGCTAGAACTATGTAGCATAACTAGGCCATAAATTACCATGTGGTAAAGGAGTGATTTCGTCATCACTCAGTGAATAAACTTCATATATTGTGAGTCATAGTATAGATATGAATATAGATATAATGAATTTAAAATTTGCTGTACATTTGAAACCACAAGAAGCAAAAAAATATATATATAATAAATTTGTTTATAATAGTGAGACATATTTGAGACTCTTACAATATAACAGTCAAAGTTGTCGAGGAGGGCAGTAGTTCCTACCTAATGAAGACTAATATATAAATATACTATAATAGAATAAAAACCTTTAAACTCATTATGTAGATTACACTTACCCACTAACAAATGAAAAACATAATTTGTTGGTGTATTAACTTTTATCATAGCACAGCATAGTCTATTTTGGACTTACACAAATGGTCACTTTAATTTCATGATTCTGAAACTGAAGTAAAAAACGTTGACCTTTTCTCCACTTTTTTTAAAGAAAATTAATTTGAAAGATATATAGTTTTCATGTTGAATGATTTCTTAAGACTTGGGTTTGTATATACAAGAACCAAAACACTGATTGTTGGGGAAAGCCAGCCAGCCAGTTTATATAGAAAACCAGCTGACACACCTCCATTCTGATTGAGCATGACAGAAATAACAGGTGCTCAAATCTGGTTGCTGGTTGAGAGTCATCCCAAAAGATATGGGCAAATATTGTTTTAAAATAATGAAAGGAAAAGTGAATCTGTATTAGGGTATACTGCTTTTTATTTGATTATTTACAACAGTGTACTTACGTGGCATCCACACTTACAAGTACAAATGCGCCATGAACTAGGTAAGCACACTGTTCTTGTGCAGCCTGCTCAAGGAGAATTCCGAAATTTGTGAACAGCTATTTTTCATTGACTTTCCATAAATTGAACTTCCAATATTTAATAGCCTTAAGTTGTCACAAATCTCATCTAAACGTAATCTCTCCCAATCAATCATGGATTCTGTTCCAAATCTCCTTCTTTATCCTACAGTAGGATGGACTACATCTGAGGAAATAGCAAAGTGAAATTGAAGTTTCCCTATCTACCTATATAAAATAGAGTGTCACATGACCCACACCACAAATAATCCTGCTACTGCTCTCCAAGTTTAGCATCTAGTGAAGCTTCTTTCCTGCCCCCCCCCCCCCCCACCCCCCCAGGTGTAGCCTCAACTGGGTTACAGCAGCTGTTAAAATATCAGCTGGAGGTGTGGGTAGCCCCTAACCAACTTTAAATGTGGAATAAACCATTTATTACACTCAGTCTTGATACTACAGCATTAAGCAAGTCTTACTTTAACCTTAGGCTCCAAAGAGTGAGATCATTCCTGTGAAAGGCATATTATTTTATAAACTCCCAAAAAGTTGCTGCAACTGGTTACTACGTCATTGAAAATCCTTTACCAGACGTAATTTCCAAAACATCAGTCATTTTTTTGGGGCCGATTAAAGTGCCGCTTGTTAGTTGTCAAGATCTACTGATAGTCAGAATGGCTTTAATATTAACACCAAGGAAGCTCTATTACTTGTGGGAGCTGAGGTAAGTATGTAATATTTGTTGGCTAAAATTAATGGTCAACTGCTATAGTTTGTTTGCATGAAGTAAGCTAAATAAATTATGTAACAATATTGTAGTTATATGTAACTTAACTGGCAGGCTCATTCTTCAAATATTACAGCATTAAGAAAGTCTTACTTTAAACTTAGGGTTCAAATTGTGAGAACATTCCTGCAAAACACGTGTTCTTCAAAAGTTGCAACAACTGGTTACTATGACATTGAAGACCCTTTACTGGACGTAAGTTTTAAAAATCACCATTTCTTGGAGCTGCTAAGTGCCGCTTGTTGGCTATCAAGAGCCACTGGTAGTCAGAATAGCTTCTAAAGAAGCTACCACTACTCGGAGGAAGCTGAGATAAGTACTAATTCCATATTTGTTCGCTAAAATTACAAAAATTTCTCTGGCCTTTTTTTTGTCGCTGTGAGCTTGTTCAAGAGTTATTAGTAACAGAAGTGGTTGGAGTAGCTTAAATTTGATACTACAGAGTTATTAGTACTACTCAGGAAATTAATGTAAGAAAGTATTTCTGTATTTATTGGCTACAATTAATGGTCAACTGGAATATATAAAATTTGGGCATTATGTAATAAAAACTTCTTCAATAACAATATTGTAGCTCGCTATTTGTGCTCAAGCACACCATTAGTAATTATCATTGGTGAGCGAGCAAAGCGAGCAAGATACTTTCAGTGGTAACACAATTAATAATCGGGGATGTTTGTTTGTTTATAAATGTGTGGACGTACGTATGTCATTTTGTACTTTGACCCTAATGTTTTTGTGTTTGCTTCGTGGTCTACCCTTTTCCATACCTCCACTAAACAGTATCTTTTCTTTTAGCAATCCCATATAATTCAAGGAAAATAATTGTCTACCCTTTCATATTAGGTAGTATGATACATTTGCACACTGAAAAGTTTGAAGCATTTAATAACAATTATGTCTTTAGAAGAATTGCTATGGTACATTGTACTTAACAGTAAATAATATTTAATCACACTGATAGCTATACTCTCAAGCTACAATTCCACTCAAACAGTCAACTTTGGTACAATTAACAATGCATGCTGTACCTGGTACAAGTATTAAGTCAACCTAACCGCAGTTTTTGATCAGCTCTAGTATCTATACACATAGTACCACTATCATGCAGATCATGTTTGAAAGGGAAAGGAAGATGTTTGGATATGGGGGTTGGGACTCCAAGAAAATGTTTTTTTCTGTTTAAGGTGTTCATGTGACTAATAACCCTCTTGCGCATGCACGCTGAGGGTTAATGACGACATGTTTAGAACTGTGACCCCCTTTCCTATGCCACTCAATATGTCATTTTGTACTTTGACCCTTGCATTTTAGTGTTCGCTTGGTGGCCAACTCTTTCCCATATTTCACTAAACAGAATCCTCTAGTTTATCAATTTATATACATAGGAAATTTAACTGTTTACAATTTGAATTAGGTGGTCTCTGGCATGATCTAAATGTTGCAGGACACAGTTAAGTCCTACAAATTTACTTGACTTTAGGGGCAATGGTTATCTTTGTTATCACATTGTTTATTGTAGTATGCCTTACGCAATATGATGTTATTCTTACCTAAAAGTCCATTCAACAGAACACAATGTAAGTCTTATATTGGTATATCCAGCACATAAGTGTGTGTGTGTGTGAACATTTTGCATATAACTGCTACTGCTAAGCTAAAGAATAGCATTTAAAACAATTAGCTGCCATTTTTTAGCCTCCACCAGTTTCTCCTGCAGTAAATAAGTGATTCAAATCTGTGCCATAATTTCTTGTTTTCAAGTCACAAAAAGTTGCTATAGCTAAGTGGTTATTGAAAATCCTTTACCTTACATATTTTTTTAAAATCCTCCATTTTAGTAGCTGGGTGCTTGTCAGAAGCTACTGGTCCGATAGTCTGAACAGCTTAATTTAAGCTGCTATTACTCAGGTAAGGCAGCTGCTATTACTCAGGTAAGGCAGCTGCTATTACTCAGGTAAGGCAGCTGCTATTACTCAAGGCAGCTGCTATTACTCAGGTAAGGCAGTAATTCCATATTTTGTTAGCTAAAATAAATGGTCAGCAAGTACATACTAATACTAGGTGACTGTCTCTAGCATACTTAGCCTTTCTTATGAAAACAGCATTTACTTCTACCATTTCATTGCACTAGCTACATATTGACTTGCGAGTTACATAATGACATAATTGCTACTACACCAGTAAATTATTCTTTGGGTCTTTGTGTAATAGCTAGCTGACTACTCTATAGAAATCCTGAGGATTCGCACCTATGACAATTCATTGGGGAATAGAATGTATAGTAGTTGTTTATGCAACAGAACTATTCACTACAATTTCCAGTTTCATCATTCAGGCAACAAGTTTCAGTCTCATCACATGATTGCCGATAAATGTCTAGTAATTGGGACAGTAATGTTATTAAACTGCTTCATTGTACTAGACTATCCAGGAAATCATCTTATAGATCAATCCATATAAGAACCATTTTAAAGATTAACTAAGAAAATATTAGATCAAATGTCAATATCATAGCTTAATTAGTAAGCAGTTCGTTTTTAAATTATGAGATTGTTACTTAATTGTAAATTTTCTACGTTACACGTTTGTAAGAATAAGATCTCTTTCTTGATTCTTATGTGGATTTTTATAACTTACTATGCTGTATTCTTCTTCCACTTTTCTACTGATATTTATCGCAAATATCTTGTAGCCACTGGTTTTGGTGGGTGTGTCATATCTGGTTGGTTGGCAGATGTGTATATTGGCAGGTATCGATGCATACGATACAGCAGCTGAATTGCCTGGGTAGGAACTATTGCCCTCAATACTTATTACGTGATACAGAAATATGATCTGTGGCAACCTTCCAAAACTGCAGATATTGCTACTGAGATTATTCTGAATGGAGTCCTAGGTGTGGGGCTGGCAGGGTTACTGGCTAACAGTATTCAGTTGGGATTAGATCAAATGGTTGATGCTTCATCAACCAAAATTATTTCTTACATCAGCTGGTGCATATGTATGTGCTTTTTAGCTGCTATAGTAGCAGCTGTATTTCACACTGATTTCTATAAAAGTTTCAACGTTGCAGTTTTATTAATCTCTGTATCTTTTCTAATGACAGTCCTAGTAATTTCAGAAATGAGTTTCAACCACTTGCTAATCAAAGAGCCAGTGACTCACAATCCTTTGAAGCTCATCTTCCAAGTGCTCAGATATGCAGCAAAGAACAAGTATCCTCGCCTGAGAAGTGCCTTCACCTACTGGGAAGACAAACCTTACTCAAGGATAGATCTGGGCAAGGCTAAATACGGAGGACCATTTACTACAGAGCAAGTAGAAGATGTGAAGACTTTCTTTCGAATCTTAATTCTCTTTTGTGCTTCTGTTATCTTGATAGCATTCGTGTATGGGAGAGAAAATTTAACATACCACCAGTTATATCATTATAAGGATCATTCATTTCATGAATACAGTAGCAACAGCTTGACGTCTAAATATTTACGAAATTACTTTGAACGCACAATCATTTGGGACTTTTCTTATATCACAGTTGTTATATTAACAGTCATCTTTGAATTCATATTATATCCTATCATTGACAAGTATATTTACGTAAGGAGGATCAGCAGTTTTAATCGAATGCAAGTTAGTTTAGCAATTCTTATTCTGAGTGAAATAGTGCACTTGTGTATCGAAATTTCTGCTGTGTACAAAACAAACAACCAGAACTATACCTGTTTGTTCTATGCTTCCTATGACAATCTTAAACACAATAATGTTGTCCAACTGGACTATAAGTGGCTTCTTATACCACAAACTATTCTTGGTCTGTCTTTGTATCTCACTACCTCAAGTGGTGCAGAGTTTATCATTGCACAGACTCCATACTCAATGAGAGGATTGCTGATAGGCTGTATTTACTTCCTCTTTGCAGCTTCTGTCGCTTTATTTCACATTTCATATCACTACATTACCTCTTTGTTGAAAGAAGAAATGCAATATAAAAGAATGTGTGGTGTTTGGTATTATGTGGCTTCTACTGCATTTTGTATTGTTGTATTTTTCTTCTCCTTGATCACTCTACGATTGTATAGTCCCCGAAAAAGAGATGATAACCTCCATAATCAACAAATATTTGCAATTAACTACTATGAAAAATACCTCGGATTGTTTACTAGATAATAATAATTTGAATGACTAACAGTCAATTAATATCCTGTATTTTGTAGTTCTAAAATGTATTTCACAATATTTTCTATTTAGTTCTCTAACTTCAATAATATCACTAGCTAGCACAAATGGCAGTAGCTAACATATTTTTAACTCTCATTGCTCACATGGGAGAGGGTTATGGTAGTCATCCTGCCTGTTAGTCATATTGTGTGGACTAGTCACACAAACTAGCTACACCACTTCTTTGAATTAAACATGAGAGCTCGCACATACAACTCAGAAAAAGTGACATGAGGCAGAGCTGAATCAATTAGGTGATATGCATTTGACTAACATGAGAATGTTTGGCTGGTAAAGGGTCATCACTGAAATCTCTTCCACCTCCCCCTTCCACCAAACGACAAACTAGGAAACCAAACAGTCAGAGTTGGCTAATTGAGTGGAATAATGTGCAAGTCCTCCTGAACAAGTTGTCCTCTCAGGAAGTGATTTGTTGGAAACATCTTGGAAGGTGACAGCACAGTGTCACTAGGATTGAGACACAAACTTTGAGTGGAAGTAGTGGTTATATAGGTAAAGGATATCACTAAACATCATTGTAGTTGATTTAGGCCAGTTTTAACTTACTGAGTGTAATTGTATTGGCATTTTACTGTGGATCTTTTCAATACTTTAGAGGGCCTGCCATATGAAGTTTGCAGACAGAATCATGTTGTATGAACACATGAATGACTTCATGTAATCTGTTGACCAGCCACTGGGTCAGGCACTAAGTGAGGGGAGGTTACTTTCAGAGTGTTCATCCTGGTTCACAAATCTGCTACACACAACTGGAAGAGTCACTCACTGGTGAGTAATTGTGCTGAGAAGAAGGCACCAGATAGACACAAAGTTGTGCCGTAGACCCATTCAGCAGTAGTGCAACCTAAAATTTCATTAGGTAAGTTCATATTCTCAAAAAGACCAGAGAGAGGGCCTCAGCCATGTGCATCTGGAGTGGAAGACCCTTAAGAGCACTTTTGAGCTGCCTGTGAAAGCATCATCTCATTGGTATATGGGTGTTATGTAGTTGTGTGCAGATTGAAAGTCCGGTGAGTGTTTGCTAACGGATGTGATTGAAATTGCTTGCCTCTATCCATAGTGACCATGGAGGTAGTGCCAAAGCAGCCTGACATCAAAGTGTTGATGAATGCTTGAGTCCCAGTTACTGCAGTCATATCCTGAATAGGGACTGCTTCTGGCCTCCGGTCAACACATGTGAGCAGGTATATCCATGGGAGGGACCCATGAGTCCAACAATCTCCTAGTGAGACCGCTTTCACCTTCAATGATGCTCCCAGCAAATCACTTCTGGAGAGGACAACTTGTTCAGACGACTTGTACATTTGATACATAGTTCCAGCATCTGATCAATTATTGTAGCCAAAGAGGAAGTGACAATTATAGGTTTCAAGTTTATATATCACATACATTTAAGATCACTCATAGGGTTTGTATAGAAGTATGGCAATTAGGCAGGAGACAGCAGGAATATTCACTACCATTCTTTTTCCTCCGAAGTGTCGCAACTGAACGAACCCCACCTGTGAGTATTAACATTAAACACACACAAAAAATAGTATTAATAAAAAAAAGTTTAGTACAAGTAATAGTAATGATGAGATAACTAAACTGAAAGTGTTAGAGTTCGGAGGAGAATAGCTGGGAGAAGTGTCTCCAAGTAGTGCAACAAGTAACTCGTCAGAAGGGAGAGATCATCCAATAGAGTTATTGTAGTCATATGTAGCCTTCAGGAGCAAGGCCCCCACATAGCCAGCTCTTTGAGAGAGAAAATTGTAGAGTAATGGATGGTAGTGTGAGTAGTTAATGAAGTGAGTAAAGAACAAAAGAAATTATAAACATAATTAATGAGAGAAATAATTATTCCAAGAGAGAGAAAGAATATGTTAATTAATGTAACCATTGGAGTCCAGCTCTTGTACAGATGTGGCTTAATAATCACTAGAATATATGCATATGTTTTGTAAATGACAATATTCAATGTAATGATTACATAATTGGAAAAAAAATTTAAGTATAAAATTCATTGCTTGGGTAGTTGTGCTAAGTACTTGTCATAGTAGTTGACAGCAAATATTTGCTGATTGCGCAGAACTTCATCTCTCCTTCTCAAATGATACCATTGTTTACTAACAGCAATTACAAGAAACAAAATTAAACACAGCAGAAGAATAACCGTAAAATACCAAATGCTGCAATTTGATTTAGGTTCAACAATCTTTCTAAGAAGTTTAAAAACCAACTTGTACAATTCCTGGACCAAAACATAAAAAATTCCGAAAAGATGACAAGATAAACCAATCACTTTCCCTCTCATGGAGTAGGGAGTTTGAGAAATTATAAATTCACTACTGCTCATTGTACTACAATAAAATGATACTCCATATATTATTTGGGGCAAAATTAACCACACAAACTGCAAGTGAAATTTGTGTGTAGACTTATCTTTCATAGCCGAGTAGAAAAAGCAGGTAAAATTGTGTGACGAGTCTGTACTGAATGTATTGGAAATTTCAATGAAGAGATAGGAAAGCTCACACAGCATTAGATTACCAAATGCATATTTGGACTCGAAACAGAATATTGAAACTATTATAATGTAGCCACCTATTCAGCAATGGGTAAAGTATCAGCTCAAAAATGGGGACGAACAAAACTACAATAAAAGTGGAAATGTGAGTGACATTTTGTTGTTTTAAACAATTCCCCAAATCTTCTGATGTAAAACAATTATTGTAGGTTGCAATGGAGTGGTCATCTTGATAATAAAGAATTAACAATGTATTGGCAATATCATGTCCATCTATCAGAGCTCCCCAGACTATGGCTGCTGCTAAGTAGAGCTAAAATGCGAAAGGAAGTCTTGACATTTTCTACCTGTTCTGTAGTAAATGGTCCTCCATATTTACTTTTTCCCAGATCTATTCTGGAGTAAGGTTTGTCTTCCCAGTACATTTCACACAAGATACATTGTAAGAGAAAGCCAATGGATAGTAGGTGTCACTACATCTCCCACACAAAGTGCTATCTCTATTTAGTGATCCACACATCCACGAATTCAATTCTGAAATATTTTGTGGTAGTCTGGAATATCCAACATCTATATCTGCTGAATCTTTCTTCTGACAATTATAAAGACATTGTCCAAACTCTATTGAATTAGACTGTTCATTGTAGGTAGCACAAAAACATTCACGAATATAAACATGCCCATTTCTGCATATCATTCCATAGTTATGGATATTGCCACAACTTGCATTCCATTAACTGTTCAACATTCTTTTTGAATATATTATATATACCAGAGTGCACATTAGTGACAAAAGTGTTGGATTGTGTTTTGCATTTATCACATCATTATAATATTATGATTATATGGACATTTATTTCTTACAATACAAGCATTCTATTGTTGTTATTATTTTGCCTGTTCAAGTAGCTCTGTAGCCTAAACATTTTCGGGAAATGACTAGAACAAGACGGCCTTTTCTTGGAAGGAACTTCTTTTTAAGTGGAATATTAACAAATGGATGCAATCTTCATCACATTAACATTTTCCTACTGTACAATAAATGGCTCCTTTGAAATTATTGGCCTATCTTTTGTATATCTGCACCTCATGAAGTGGTGTCTATTTCACTCAGAACATAGAATACTAAAGTGAGTAAATCATAAGATAGTAGGTTGAGGTAAGAGATAGTTCCTCGATAGCCGATTTTAAATAACATTTCTTCCCAATTTATTTGTAATGATGATGGTATGCCTGGATAGATAATGAAACTGAAACTCATTGTTGTTTTATAAACCACTACTAAAGTTTCTCAATTAGAGCCCATCTAGCTACTTGAGTTAAAATAGCATTGTCCACTAAATTCATCAAGTCTCCTCACTACAATCTCGGTAATTAAAATCGATCACACTTTTAACTACTACACAAACATGAGTTATTGGACCATACAAATGTTTTTTATGAGATTATGAGCTAAGTTATTAGTACAACAACTTTAGAGTTCTGTATTCAAATCAAAAGATCTTGTAGGAGAGTTAACAATAATTTTCTCTTTGAAGAATTCAGTTTTGAAAACCTTGTGGAGAACGTCATGTAGACCTAAGGAGGTTGTCCACAATTAGGTCACTCAAGATAGGTGGTTTGAAGCATAAGAAGCAGAGTCATAAACATTATGAATTTCTAAATTCAAAGACTATGGCAGCATGTAGCCCATTAATGGCATTGTGGGAGTTAGTGTCTTTATAGGATGAAAGAAGGATGAAGATAGACGCTAGTCTCAGTTTTATGCAGACACTAGCTGTTAAGTAGCCACAACTAAAACTAAATCTTGCTAGATATGAATTCCCCATATCACAATGAATCAGAGATGTTAAATGTCGACACAATCTAAGGTGGTGTCCCCTGAAACAGTGTTCGCATCGAGCATTGTGTGTGCCATATCCAATTGGCAAGAACTAGCTATCCCAACACTTCAAGTATATTCATGAGCCACACTAATGGAGATAATACTAGCTATTCAGGAATAAAAAGTTCTATCAAATCTACACCTTAATTCAATAATTATCCTAATTTTTGGCTAATATTAAAAACCATGTTATACCCATACCTATTTTTATTCACTCTGTTGGTCGAGTTTGAGGTAGACATATTATATTTCGCAGTAATACACTGTAGCTCTACTTAATTGAATATGTTCTGTGATTTTAACAATGAATGTACTCTATGTGACTATATACTGCAATGACTCCAGCAGATCTAGATATCAGTTTTAACAGACTAAAGAGTGGGAAAGAAATTAATGTCTTATTTTTGTTTCAGGTTCGATTCATAGTGTATTAGCTAAAGGGACAGTTTGTAAGAAATAAAATAACAAAGTTACCATGCATAAGCTTTATATAGTCAGTTTTGAAAATCATGTACTATTAATTTACCAACTAAATGACAGTCTAAACTAGACAAGTAAAATTATGATGCTGTATAGGTTCATTACTACGTAATACAATTTCTGGTTATTTTATTTATTAGCTTTCGTAGTAGATTATAACTATAAATAGTCAAAACGTTTCGACCCGTAGGTCTTCATCAGTTGACAAAAAAACAACAACACAATACTGAAAATGAACTGGTTTTGTTTTTTGTCATTTTCAGTATTGTTTTTTTTGTCAACTGATGAAGACCTACGGGTCGAAACGTTTTGACTATTTATAGTTATAATCTACTACGAAAGCTAATAAATAAAATAACCAGAAAGTAAAATTATTGTTGTGACAAAAACTAAGAATAAATTATTGTTACCAAACAATAAGTGTTTACCTCAAAGGAAATAAAGACTTCATAATAAGTATTACGTAAAAGACTTCGGTCCAATAGGTGGAAGAATAAATAGAGCAGCACCAAATAAAACAAATTTCATTGTCAATCGTTTTTGCAGTGGAGTAGTGCTAAAATGAGGTTGTATGTTGAACTTGCCAACAGTATGTTATTCTATTATCGGATTCATATCTTCCAAAACAAAAGCACAGTTTTTATTTTAGCTTGGATTTTCTCGATATTTTATGCTGTTAAGTTCTTTCATTTATCATCAAATCAATACAATAGTTATGCTGCAATGATTAGTTTTGGCCTGTGTCTCTTACTGGGCTGGCTGGGTGATGTATATGTTGGAAGGTATCGATGCCTACACTACTGTAGCAGGATGGCCTGGGTAGGATCTATTGCCCTCAATACTTACTACATCATTGGGAACTATGTATGGCAATTCCCCCATATTGCAGATATTGTTATTCAAGTGGTTTTCAATGGAGTCATAGGTGTAGGACTTGCTGGACTAGTGGTGAGCAGTATTCAGTTGGGATTAGATCAATTGGTAGATGCTTCATCTGTAGATATAGCTTCATACATAAGCTGGTGTACTTGGTTGTATTACCTGGCATCTTCTGTGGCTACCTTGACAACTGATTGTCTCTGTGGCAGTTATGAACAACCAATATCTGCTCTCTCTGTGTCCTTTATGATGACCCTACTAGTTGTGACAGACTGTTGTTTCAATCATTATCTAATCAAAGAGCCAGTGACTCACAATCCTCTGAAGCTCATCTTCCAAGTGCTCAGATATGCAGTGAAGAACAAGTATCCTCGCCTGAGAAGTGCCTTCACCTACTGGGAAGACAAACCTTACTCAAGGATAGATCTGGGAAAAAGTAAATATGGAGGACCGTTTACTACAGAACAGGTAGAAGATGTAAAGACTTTCTTTCGCATTTTAGCTCTACTTGCAGCAGCCATAGTCTGGGGAGTAGTTCTAATAGATGAACAAGAATTTGCTTATACATTGTTAATGAGTCATTATCAAGATGGCCTCTTTATTAAATCTAATGACAATTGTTTGACTTTAAAGGACTTCAGGAATTGTATTCAACAAAACATAGTCACTCACGTTTCCATTTTTACTGTAGTTTTGTTCGCTCCCATTTTTGAGCTGATACTTTACCCATTGCTGAACAGGTGGCTGCATTATAATAGTTTCAGTATTCTGTTTCGAGTCCAGATATGCATTGGTACTCTAATGCTGTGTGAGCTTTCTTACCTCTGCATTGAAATTGCCATTACATTTAGTACAGGCACGTCACACAACTATACCTGCTTTTTGTATTCATCAGTGCAAGATAACTCCAGACATGAATTTCAGCTGCATGTTATGTGGTTAATTTTGCCCCAAGTAATATATGGAGTATCATTATATCTATTTACTTCAAGTAGTTCTGAATTCATTATTTCTCAAACTCCCTATTCCATGAGAGGGATAGTGATAGGTTGGTCTTGCTTTCTCTATGGGATCTTGTTTGTTTCAGTCCAGGAATTGTACACACTGTTTTTTAAACTTCTTAGAAACATTGTTGAACTGAAATCACATTGCAGCATTTGGTATTTTACAGTTTTTCTTCTGCTGTGTTTAATTTTGTTTCTTGTAATTGCTGTTAGCAAGCGATGGTATCGTTTGAGAAGGAGAGATGAAGTTCTGCGCAATCAGCAAATATTTGCCATCAACTACTACGACAAGTATTTAGCACAACTATCTAAATGAATTAACTGGATAGTTATTAGGACTTTTGTCTAAAATTCACAATTTAAAATATGTTAGACTCACTGAAACAGTTGTGTGCAGTAATTACAATGAATTGTCATGTAGCTTTTTATAATTATTATAAATTAAAGTATTTTTGCTATTAATGATATTAACGCACAAATTATCTTTTTTTGCAAGAGAACACCTCTTTCCATATAATTTTAACATAATGTTTTATTGTTTTTTTGTGGCTACACTGTAAAGTATTTAAAATTTTACATCATATATAGGAAATGCATTCATTGATGTGTTTACCAAGCCATGTTCTATGTCAGTAGATACCTCAGTGATGATTAGGGTTGAAATGATTTATTTCTCATAAACGGTCACTTCAGTGCACCATGTGTAGCATTTGAAATTGAAACAAAAATATTAAAACCTTCTCACTTATTTTTAATGCAAAATCACCTTATAGAACAAGCTAATAATTTTGTTTGCTTGAGATTTGGTTTACAATTTGTAAACAAACTTTAGGAAAAGTTGAACTGCTAATTGTTGACTTTTCCTTCTTTTTGATTATGTAGTAGAATGAGGTGGTATGAGGTATAGGGTGTGTGATGTAAAAATACAGTTATGCCTTATAATATTATGTGTGAGTAACTGTAGACATAATTTGTGAAGCAAAGATAAGAAAAACAAACTTCATTAGCTACACTTCACAATTATTGCTACTCTATTATGACTTGTACTACTTATCATAGTTACGAAGTGTTTGAAAGTGTTTTTGCAAGCAGTCCTATTTTTATTACCATGCAATATTGGAACATACAATTTCATCGCTAAATCTGATAATTAAAAAGAAAAACAAAACATTTTATGATAATAATTTCATAATTATTCATGTGTGATTGATTTTCATTGGCTAAGGTTAGTAGGAGATTTGATTTTTAAGAGAACAATGTATATTTCATTTTGTCACATGAATATGCTTTTGTGGAATTAATTAGTTGTTTATAAATCATAAATTGTAATTTAAATGAGTTTAAATGAGGTTGACGTTGGAATGGCAATCGGGTAAGTATCGCTGCAGCGGAAGGTACGGGGTTGTGAACAGGATGGAGGGCGTGGCCGGGGATGACATGTTACAGTGGCACGTGAGCAAGATTGCCAGCAACGAGGTGAGCTAAAGCCATAGTAAGAGTTAGAGTGGGAAATCTGTCAAGAGGCTCCCCATCACGCCACATATTTTACGGCAAATTCATAGTCTGTGGTCACAGTCACCCCCTTGTAGTGACAAGGTGATGTTATGGGAGGCCTTCTGTCTTGGATTTTTCGGTTTCTTGCGAGCTGGAAAATTTACGTACGCTGCTCAGTCGACTTTGGGTGACATGCAGCTTACTGTCCAGGACATCTCAGTTGACTCTCATGATCAGCCATCCCACCTGCAAGTGAGATTGAAGTCGTCCAAGACTGATCCGTTCGGGGCAGGTTTCACTCTGCATTTGGGTACCACCGGTGATATTTTGTGTCCTGTGGCCGCCATGCTTGGCTATTTGGCATGTAGACCTCCTGGGCCTGGGTTCCTCTTCAAATTTGAGGATCGGACTCTCTTGACGCGAGATCGCCTGGGAAGGGAGCTTAAGCGGGTTCTGGAGTCCATTGGGATGGACACGAGGAGTTATAGTGGTCACAGCTTCCGTATAGGTGCGGCGACAGTGGCGGCGCAGAAGGGCCTCAGCGATTCATTCATTCAAACTCTGGGACGTTGGAAGTCATCAGCATTTTTAGATTATATCAGAACTGAAGTCGCAACCCTCACCCGCACTGCTTCCAGGTTATCAAACTAGCGTGTTGTCTATACTTGTTGTGTTGGATGTCAATAAATGTTACCTTCGGGGGTTCTCGTTCATGTTCTTTGGCATCACGTTAGACTTGCTTACTTTCCACTCAGCCTTACCTTCTTCCCTGTGTGTGCCGGAGGTTTGCAGTCGCGTGCGTGGCCGGCCCTTACCCATTGCCGGTCACGCCTCCGATGAGGCCTGTTGGGATTACCAGACGAGCCTGCGGCGCAGGCTCGGCCGTGTGTGGCTCGCATCTTGCAGAGCTGACACACCCCCCAACTTACGCGACACTACAAACCGGGTCACGGTGACCCGCCCCCAGTAGGATGGGACAACCGGAGGTTAATTATGACTCCACCCTTTACCAATCACATAAATTTGGGTAGTGGTGGGTGGGAATTGCTAAGCCACAAGACTCCGCTGTGGCCTTCCCGGACGACCGTCCGCCCTTTTCATTCCTCTTCTCTTCCATAGTATGCCACTTTCTTTTTTAATTTGTTATTTCTGTCTAATGCACACTGCACGAGGCGTCTCTCACGCGTCTGCGCACCGGGTGGGCCTCCACCCTCCCAGGCATACTGCGCCCCTTTACCCGCCGGTAACCTCGGTACGTTACACTAGACCTGTCGTTACCTTCGGGGGTTCTCGTTCATGTTCTTTGGCATCACGTTAGACTTGCTTACTTTCCACTCAGCCTTACCTTCTTCCCTGTGTGTGCCGGAGGTTTGCAGTCGTGTGCGTGGCCGGCCCTTACCCATTGCCGGTCACGCCTCCGATGAGGCCTGTTGGGATTACCAGACGAGCCTGCGGCGCAGGCTCGGCCGTGTGTGGCTCGCATCTTGCAGAGCTGACACACCCCCCACAAACCGCCCCCACAACCGCCCCACGGAGAGCCCCGACTGCTCCGACCGCACACACCCACACCCTAACGTGCAGCCCCTTAGCACCCATTAATGCATACCGAAATATAATAACACACCCATGCATAAACACAGCAATATGACCACACGTATGCACGCACAACAACGGCACATGACATAATGACCCTAGGCTACTTGAGTCCCACAGTACTGGCAGCTTGCGTCAGCTTGACCGAAGCTTCAGCCTGTTCACTCCCAGCTCGTCGGATGTAGCCCTTGTACTCCCTGCTCTTCCATCGGCCGAGAGCCTTCACTTCTTCCCCAGACGCTCCACCAGCTGCTGCTGCGGTGGCGGCCCCGATCCGGAAACTATGTCCAGAAATGCCAGTACTGGCCAGGCCCTTTCTTTCCAGTGCCCCTTTAACTTCTAGCACGAACTTCTTTCGGGTGAGACCCACCTTGTCACCGTCCATAAAGAAAGGCCCCGGACCCTCTTTCCTGATGACCATGAACTCCAGCATGGCCTTCACTGGACAAATGGCTCCTCCCGAACTCTTGAGCCACACGAACTCGCCCACTCTCAGTCGGTCGGTCTTCGACTCTTTTATCTTTACCCTGATCACAGTCTCGTCGACCCCGTTGCACAATTCAACGTCCTTCCAAGTGAGATGAGCCTTCTCGTCGAACGCTCCCTGGTCTGGGGCTAGAGCCTCCCCAGCCCTGAGGCAACCGAAAAAACAAAGGCAAGCAGCTGCCCACAGCATGGGCCCATTCTCTGTCTTGCCTTCCCACGACTCTCGCATCGCGATCATGTGACACCACCTCACCGGGTGCCTTTCCAATTTCCCAGGACCGTGGACCACTTCCCAACGTTCCATACCCCGTCTGATCTGGGCCAACCTAGCCATCCTTTTCCATTCGGGAGGCTCCAGGCCAGCCTTCACGTGGGCCTGTCTCAGACCGGCCAGGTGATACTTGACCGTGACAGCTTTGCAGCCCCCGGTCACCACATACCCAGTGGCCTTCTCCTCGGTCACCGGCAAGGGGTCCACACTCAGACCATCGCACCATGCCGAGTATTTGAGCCACACAGAGTCGTAACGCTTGCACGTTGACTCCGCTAGGCCTTGATTGAACAGAAGCGACGCAGCTTCCCCCACTCCCGCTCTGTCCAAGAGCGATCCTCCGTCGTGAGCAGACCCACCAGCTCCTCCGGGACCCGCTCCGACTCCTCCTCTGCACCCTGCATAAGAGAACGGGCAACATCCAATTTGTCCCGGGACAAGGCGTCAGCAATAGTGTTGTCCACCCCCCTTATATGGTCTGCCACGACGGTCATTGGCACTGTAGCTTCCACGAAGGCAAGGCACCTCATCAGATGCATGGCTGCCTTTTCCTTGCAAGAACCAGACTTGATCGTTAGCACCACGGCCATGTTGTCGCATCTGACTCGGACTACCTTGCCCCGCCAGTGCTCCTTCCATAAAAGCGCTGCCACCACGATAGGCAGCAGCTCCTTGGGCATAATGCTCCAATCTGCAGCGCCCTTGGCTTCCTTCCAGGACAGCTGAAACCATTTCTTCTGCCAAGAAGCGCCACCCCCCCACCGGCCCGATGCGTCAGATACCATCGTAGCTTGTGGCTCCCCAGCCACCTCCAGGGACGTCATGAAGGCGGTTCCGTTCCACTGTAAACCGAACTGCCACCACCACTCTAGATCTGCCCTGGCTTCTGCGTTCAGTCTCACTCTGCGATTGTCCCTCTTGACCGAAGTCAACAAGTCCTGCAACCGACGCTTGAACGCCCTCCCAGGCCTCACAGCCTTGCATGCGTGGTTCAAAGACCCCACAATGGACTCCAAATCTCTGCGCCTGCAGCTCTTCATACCTCTCCATCGTTCCAGGGTACCCATTAACTCGTTTACCTTGGCTTGTGGCAGTCTGACTTCCATGTTCACTGTATCGATCTCGATACCCAAGAACGTCAGTACCTCACTCGGGCCTTCCTCTTTGGCCTCATCCAACGGCATGCCCAACTCCGAGCATGTCGCCTTGAGGGCCCCCATGGCCCTCGCACAGTCATCGGTGTCCGTTCTCCCCACCGTAACGAAGTCGTCGATATAGTGACGAATCCACCACCCACCTTCTCTCGACGCCACCCATTCTATGGCATCCCCTAATGCGGTGAACAGAAGCGGGGCCGACCTCAACCCAAATGGCAGGGTACCGTCCACATAGGTCTCCCCGTTCCATTCCATACCCAGTAGCCACCTGTCCTTAGGATGAACCGGGACATTCCTATAGGCCGCCTTCACATCAGCTTTGGCGATCATCGTCCCCTTACCCAGTTCCAGTACCCTAGTTACCACCTCATCCACCGAGGTATAAGCCACCCTAGCCAGTTCCTTGGCTATGCCATCATTAACGCTGGCCCCTTCCGGAGCCGACAAGTTAACAATGAGTCTCCACCTCCCAGGTTTACCTTTCTTAGGGATCACCCCGAATGGGGACACTTGAATCCCATCCACCTGAGAGGTCTCGTTGATCTTCCATACTCTTCTCTCTGCCACCTCCTTCTCGAGGTAGTCCCCAATGATTTTCCTGTGTTGGGTGGCCTCATACATTGTGCCACCCCTCCGCACCAAACCCGTTTTCCTTTGATCACAGCCCAAACGAAATCCCTCTCTGATCCCACGAACCAGGAATTCCACCCACACTTTATCAGGGTGCTCACTCAGTTCCTCCATCCATTTCTTCCACTTCAGAGGCGTGACCACTTCCTCCGCACCAGGCAGTACCCTGCTGTCGGGGCCCTCGGAGACCCTTTCCAGCTCCAACAGCTGGCCTGTGAAACGGTACCCTGCAAGAACAACCAACACCGGATCGTTCTTACCCATCGTACCGAATCACCCTTCCTCCGACCAAATTAATCAGCTAGATCCCTGCCCTCCCATGTGCCCGACTAACTCCCTATGTGCGTGAATACAACCTAATTGCCCCGATTCTAGCTACCCCGTCCTAGCTATGCCAACTCAGCTAGCCCTATCCGCCCAACCCTCTACCTACTCCCGATCCTACCTTTACCCTCCCACTAGACTATCCTATCCCCCCTGCCCCTAACACTACTTTGAACGCGTTTGATTTGACAATTTGTGATTCAGAAATAACAACCATGACATACGGCCGAATGAAAGCTAGGGTGACTACAGAACATAATGACCTGCATGTGACTGCCCCTACTCAGGCTCTATCAAGCAGTTTTCTTGCAGTCTCCATCGCTGCACCTGTTTAGGGGGTGATCACCCCCGCATGCGGAACACACGTGCGTGAACTTGCACGTCTGACCGTATCCACACTGGCCTTTGTTAAACTTGAAGCAGACCCCACTGCGTTTCGGGCCTCCGACTCTTCTAGGCCCCACGTTGCCACCGGTCCCGGGCCCATGCCCGCCGGCACTAGACTTGCCTTCGCCCTTACTCTGAGGCGCACTACACATGAGGTCCACCACCAGGTGGACCTTCTCTTCGTCCCACCGGACATCTTCTCTCCCGGCTGCCTCCTGACGGAACCTCCGGTCGTACTTGACGACCTGTGCCCAAGGATGACGTCTTGCCAGCTTGAACACAATCTCCCTGTATGCCGTCAGAGGCAGCCACATTTCCGGCTTGTGAGATGCCCAAGCCACTTGGAACAGGGAGAAGCAGGTGCTCCATTTACTTAGGTCCGGCACCTCCTTCCACTCCCTCCTTTTCCTGGGACCCGACGGCCCCAGACCACCATCCCCGGTTTCCCTCGGGCTTTCTTTCCAGTCCCCCTCCAGAGGACCCTCCTCAAGCACCGGGAACCAGGCGAAGTCCACAAAGTCTCCATCTTGGATCGCATCCACCAATTTCCTGGGCAACGGTTGCAGGTTCCTTATCAAGTGCACCGACTTTTGCACACTCCTGCCCGAACCGGCTCCCGATCCGCTTTCACTCATGCTGCTCAGCAGCTTGTCTAACAGAGGTCCCGGAGTTGCCTCCATCTCACCAGACAGCGACACCGCCCCTGCTTCCATAGCTTTCTTGGCCAACGCGGCCCTCTCACCTGCAGACATGATCGACAGACATGATCCCTACATGCCTCCCCCCATCTCTTTGTGTCTCACACATACCTTGCTCATCGCTAACCGTATCCCATACCACGGTGGACCACCCATTGCCACCCCCGATACAGTTCTCACTTTGAGCTCCCCCTTCCCACCAGGAAAGGCCTATACCACTCATACTCGGCACGTGCTTCTACGTGGCAGCACGACCATCACCGTGTCTCTTACACAGCCCTTCACTTTGGTCGCCCCCTTTCCACCAAGAAAGGCCTATACCACTCATGCCCGACATGTGTCTCTACGCGGTGGACCACCCACCACCGCGACTCTTGCACAGCCCTTCTCATGAGTCTCCAGGTGTACCCTGGCCCCGCCACTCAGTGGCCCCCCATTGCTAATGCTCCCCTTTTACCGAGGCACCCGAGTGCCCAGCGCGCCTCAGGCACGACCTGGTCCACGACTCGTCCAGTGTCCCCTCTACCATTGAGCAAGCACCAAGTGACCCCGCATTGCAACTGCTCCCACTTTTACCGAGACACCCGAGTGCACAGCGCGCCTCAGGCACGACCTGTTCCACAACTCGTCCAGTGTCCCCCATACCACTGAGCAAAGCACCACCATGGTCACATGCCACCCTACACCGACGACACCCGCCCGTTCTGCATGACTCCGCATGCCCCTTCTCCTCCTGTCCCCGAGTGCCGCCGACCTCTAAGACTAGCTACCCCCTAACTACTCCTAAAGCACCCACCGGTTAGCGTGACTCCACACGCCCATCCCTTCCTCCGGTATTTTCCTGGGTGCCATCGGCTAATTACCCCATAGCCCAGACTACCCCAACCACCCCTGACCGACCTGCATGACTCCTCATGCTCGCATGACTCTACATGCCCATCCTTCGGTCCTCCCCACGTGCCATCGGCCCTTAACTAGCTACCCACCTAACCTTATTCACTCTCAGAGTGCCCATCCTGGGAGACCGCCTTCTTTCCCCCATTGCACTTTGCCTGCATTTGTACTATACCAAACACTCGCCCTCTGGATCCTCCACAAAGCCACTGATCTCGGGAGTCACGCACCTATGGTGCGGAAGTGAGCAACAGGGACGTTTGTCTTGGCCACTCCAGCCTACCCAACCCGCTATGTCCCTGACTACTAACTATCTCGCTCCCTACAGCAACTCCCTCACATGTTACCACAAGACATACCGTCCACTGTGGATCCATGTTTCCTGGCCACCGACGGCTGCTCAGCAGCTCCGTCAGACTTCTCCCATTTCAGCAGAGCAGACTCAATTCTCTCCAAACGCGCTGAAAAGGCTTTCCATCCCCCCGATGAAGGGCCGTCGCCCCCGAACTCTTCGGAACTCCGAACCTCGGACTCGGACCTCTCAGTCCTGTCCTCCATCCTTCTCTTTGCTGGTCCGCCAGCAATTGCTAAGCCACAAGACTCCGCTGTGGCCTTCCCGGACGACCGTCCGCCCTTTTCATTCCTCTTCTCTTCCATAGTATGCCACTTTCTTTTTTAATTTGTTATTTCTGTCTAATGCACACTGCACGAGGCGTCTCTCACGCGTCTGCGCACCGGGTGGGCCTCCACCCTCCCAGGCATACTGCGCCCCTTTACCCGCCGGTAACCTCGGTACGTTACACTAGACCTGTCGTAACTATGCAAAAAAAAAATTTTTTCAAAGTCATTTTTTGGAAGATGGCGTCTAGAAGTTACAATGCGGAGCAAGTTTTAGACTTGCTTGATGTTGACTCTAGCGACTCAGGATCAAGCGGAGAGAAGGGAGACGACATCTAGGGCTATAGGAGGCCCTGTATCAGGGTTGGTGGACCAGACCCCGTCAACTCTGATACTGAAAATGGGAGTCAAGAAGATGATCGAGGTAAGCTTGTCTTTCTCTTGTCTTTCTCTTGAAAAATAGCAAGCTTCTGTTGTGGAAAGGACTTATTTATAGCTATATTGAGATAGAGTAAGCTGTTTAGCTATAATATATATATTATTTCATTGAGTTTTGAGATTTGAAAGTGGCTTGTGGTTTTTTGAACAAATTCAAATTTTCAAAAAATTAAAAAAAGTTTTTACCACATGTACTACTAGGACCAGATGTGAATGCAGTCACCGACCCGATTACGCAGATGAGGCGACAGGAGCAGAGTCTTCCAGTCATGAAGGAGAGGATACCGGACCTGAGTCTTCCAATGATGAAACACGAATAGGCAGCAGGTTCCAGTGATGAAGAAGAGGAAGTGGCTCCTCCTGCTCCGAGTTCTGGACGTCCTCGCAGTCGGAGAAGGCGGGAATTGAAGAACAAGAGTCGGGTGGATGAGGTAGGGGGAGAGTGGAAGAAAGATGACAACACACCCATTGATATTCCATAATCTTTTGTGTAAAGGACCACAGACTTTGATATTTGTGGCTGCTCCCCCCTCCCCCCTCCCCCTCCCTGAACATCCCAAAAGTTGTAATATGTATTGTTATTGTCGTTGTCGTTGTCTGTGTTTTTGTGGTGTTGTAGTGGAGCTTCACACTCGATGTATATGTGTGTGCGTGGAGTTGAAATGTTATTCTGACGCTTCCAGATCTAACCGGGGAGGGAACGAACTCGGAGGGGGGGGGGGTCTTTTCCAATCGGGGCTACTATGCCCATGTAAGTTGAATTTCATGTGTGTGTGTGTGTACACCAGTCAATTTATGTATAATAAATTATACATTTATTTTTATGATCTGTATTCACCTGTAGCTTCTTTTTTCTTGTGTGTGTGTGTGTGTGTATGTGTGTGCGTGCATTTGTGGAAAGAGAGAGAGAGCAACCATGAACAAACAGTATGTGGCACTTCCGGATCCAACCTGAGAGAGAACGAACTCGGTGGTCTTTTTCGGTCTGTGACATCATCCATGCCTGGTAAGTTGAATTTCATTTTTTCAACTTACTGATATTTGGGTGTCCAGCTAGGGCTGGGGGGGGGGTTATGGTACAAGAATGTCAGTGAAAAGTAATGACGGGGGAGGGGGGGGGTTATGGTACAAGAATGTCAGTGAAAAGTAATGACGGGGGGAGGGGGGGTTATGGTACAAGAATGTCAGTGAAAAGTAATGACGGGGGAGGGGGGGCTCAATTCAGCGAGGCCAGCTGTTATGTTACAAATGTCATTGTTGTCTTGTGTTTTTTTGGTATTGTATGGAGGAAAGTACACTTTCTCAATACATGTTTCTCTCATGTACAGTGTAGAGTATACATACCAGGGTTCATACAGTGGGAGGCATGGCTGGGTTCCCCCCTAGAATTTTGGGAGTTGAATAGAAATGAACATTTAGGAAGCATTTATTTTTAGTCTGATATTGTATCCCATTATGTTCCTATCATAACTGAGCCATTTAGTGCATAGGACCGAACACTGATCATCAGTGTGAAGTATAGACTCGTATGCAAAGATGTGCATCAAAGTAGTGTAGGTTCCAAAAACTGAGTGTGGCGTAGTACACTCGGAGCCCCACCCCAAACAAAAATCCTGTATGAAACCGCATACAATACATCATAAAGTTGTAATTATATAGGATCATGAATAATTTGGTTGTTTGTATTACAAATATCTTTGTTGTTTGTGTTTTTGTGTATATGAAATTGTTTTGTAGTGGAGCTCGACGTCCGATGGCATACGTTCCTTGTGGACACTCATAGATGTCTCCTACATGATCACAATCAGCACCACACACAACAAACAACATATTTTATTGTTTAACTAATATAATATTGGTATATAATGCATCAAACAATATTATTTCTATTTTATTTTATTTTTTTATTGATGGGAAAAGTGGATTTTTTGGGGGGAAAATTTTTTTTTTTTTAAGTATTAGTAGATGGCTTAAATATTATTCAATTTTCTCAATCAAAAAATGAGGGGAATCCCAAACTCTTGGTCTATTTAGTGATATATGGTTGCTATGGGGTTTTCCCAGCCAGCATCGAGTTAAAAAAATAAAACGGCAATGCTCTATTCCGCGGTAGAAAATTAGATTTTTCTGCGCGCGTCAAAACAATTCAGGAACGAGAGGGTTAAAATACACTATCTATTGTAAAACAACATCAATAACAATAAATAATAAAGCTTGTATCAATGATTGTATATTAAATTAACACGCATTGAAATGACAATTAATAAATTGAATACTCAGTTTAAGGACATTCTCTCATACTCAATTATCATATGGTAAATTAAGGAAGAAAACTATAAATGAAATACTGACCTCTTTTTTTAAACTAGCACCACAGCGGATATTCTGGCAATCATAGCCTAGGTCGATTGACAAATAGGTTGATTGCACTTCAGCATCACCAGCAGATACACAAACTGAATCTATTGCATCCAGTTTCTTATACTTGGAAGTAGGAAGCTGTGAGTCTCCATTTCCCTCATTTCTTAACACCATCCTTTTGCTATATCTTTCCATCTGAAATCAATCACAAAAATCTCAAGGCCAACAATATAAAGTACCACAACAACAACAACAACAACATTAAGTTGTTTTGCAAGGCTAGCTACAACGTATGTCTTCTGCATAATGATTATTTAATTTCGTGTCAATTTCATTGATTCAGCTTTGGCACCAAAGGAAATCTCGGAAGATGAGCTAATCTACCCAGGTAACTTACATATATAAGACAGAGATGAATATTGGAGCTTCAGTTGTCTGGATATAACTATGAGTAAAATACAATATTATTTTGTCAAGTCAATATCAGGTCATAAGAAACATTGACACTAGCTATAGCAACTCCGATTTTAAAAGAGGATAAAGTCATTGATAGCAGATTAGTACTGATGACTTAATGTATACGAATATGTATACATGCATTAGGACTGTAATTGGGCAGTATTATTGGTTAACTCTAGCAACACAGGACTTTCAAGATGGCACTTTGAAAATACATAGAGTGATAAAAGTATTCAGTGTGACATTTCATTTGGAGAGATTAGCTTTTGCCTATACTGATTATTCTGTTCATTTTGATTGTCTTTAGTACCGGAAGAATATCATTTGCTACAATATTCATTACTATAACACACGTGAATATCATTACTGCAACACACATGAATATCATTACCCCATTACTGAAAATGTGATGAAAATTAGGCATCTCCTTGGATAGCTACGTACATAACAACAGAAAAATTCCACTTTTTTCTGGTGATTATAAAAAATTTATGTTGAAACTTATTCCAGAAGTAGTTTGCATTGAGTGCTGGCTAAATATCTATGATTTCCACAAGCCTATGTTGAGCTTTAGCAATATATACTACTACTACTATTGAGTTTAAAACTCATTTAATTAAGCCTACCAATATGTATCCTTCCACTAGGCTATGATCTAAAAAGTCCTAGCACAAGTAAAAAATGAATTTGAACTAGTCTAAATGGCTGACAATCACGGTCTCTAAAACTGCAAGCAGTGACGTTAGCCTGTAATCTATCACCCAGAATTTTAAAAACTAGCAATTAGCCATCTTACCTACTACTAGGATTGCTCTAACAGCTGCAAAATAATGAGACTTTTATTTACATAAAACTCGGTGGTTCTTAACGGTAATAGCCCCGTAGTTTAGAGTCCAAATACGGTCAGGACACCGGTTAGTATATAAACTTTGACCTTTCGCACGCGCGTTTAAATACTCTGAATTACTGTACATGCGCAATGGTCAACTCTGGCACTGATGCACGTGTGGCTTCTGTTCTTTGTGCTTACTACACTTGCGCCTGCTAGCTAATTCACCATGAATCGGACTCCATCCAGCAAGGAATTTATGAAGAGCTGTCACCTTTGCCTCCTGGGTTTGCAAATAAGCGTAACTGCTGCTATGCAAACTGCATATTTCAATGTTTGATGAACATTACCCCTATATGTGAGCTGTGCAGATGCTTAGAAGCTGCACATACATCCTGCACAGAATGCATGCAAGGTAATTGTGTTACAGAGCTATTTTATATAGCTTTATAATAATTGCACTAAGCAGAAATGATTTGATAAACTTACGTTTACTGCACTGTATGCCATCCAATCCTTTATTATTATTATTTTTTACACACTACATCCATCTTGGAACATTTCCTTACACATCAATACACAACTTATATTAGAAGTCTTTTGTAGAACTTATACAATCCAATATGAACAATAGCTAGAATAGTAAACATAATAAAGCACAAAGTTGTAGCTCGTATATGAATAATTGATATTTGGAAAATTGATTAAAGTTAATTACAAATTGCTCATTTTATACACATACATAATGTTGCATCTAGAAAAAGGGAAACTAAAGTAAAGCTGGTGAAATCAATAAAATAATAAAGCATTTTTATTATGTAGGACTTGGATGTCTTGTACGTGAAGTTCAAGATACGGAACTGTTACATGTACAGTAATCAGTGCTGCATGAAAATTGTTTTCAATACTAATGTATCTATATTTTTCCATTTTGAAAGTAAATGTCCTAATGTGACTTATTTGTATTTCTAAATTGTGTAGTTAATACTGAATGAACATGCTTTGTTTTGTATGTTTATCTTTAGATCCATCTCTTCTGTCATTACCTCGAGGTGTGTGCTGTCCTATAGTGGGATCAACTTACCTGACCGATGAGGTTAGTGAATCTTTAATTTAATTGTTTTATGAATGTATTTTTAATGATGTATACATGTATTAGATTCTCTATCAGTATGCTCAACTAGTGGCCAAAGAATCTTTAAAAGTAAATTTTTTTAATGTTAGAAATCTCTAAATATGTCATGCATTATTTATTATAATATAGCATTGTGGAAAAAAATCTTGACATACAGTTCTCACTTTCTTCCCAAGTTTATTCAGAGAGGCTACATACAGGTGTTGAAAAGTGGCATAGAAAGGTGATGAAAAATTCTTTGCCACAAGTGCTGTATGAGTGATTTCTAGAATTGCACACAGTTCAATGTAGCCAGTCAAGATCTGATACTGTTTCCTATAAATGATGGTGGAAATCACTGGACTTTACTGGTATGAAATTAATGTATGAATTTTGTGTCAACTAATAATGTGAGTGTATGTATGTTTATAGGTTTTAGATGTCAATGCCCAAGTGGGCGAGTACTATGACTCTTTGTACAACCATAATGTAATGTACTGGACTCAAATCAAGTAATCAATTGATGTTGTCTTTGTATAATTATGTTTCATATAAATATTAATTTTAGATCTTACATGAAATACAAGTGTGCCCAATTGAACATAGAGAAGTGGCAATACCATCATAGAAAGGTGAGTAGCAAGATTATAAATACTTCATCAAAACTTTGTGTATAAAGTATATTCCCAGACAAAAGAATGGAGTTGACTGTGGAGTCTTTGTCTGTCAGGTTAGTGCTCAGTATATTTTAGTAATTACTCTTCATGTTTATTTATATATACTGCATTAGTACATGTTCTACCACTCCATGGAGCCCAGGTAATATTGATTCTTTCATTTATAATCATTTTCACCCGTTGCATTGCTTACTACGCAGAAACACATGGGGATCTTTCGTAAAATAATGTTGGAAGAACTTTTGAATGGAAATTTAATGTGAGAAATGATCAATATCCATAAACTGTGATAAAGTTATTGTACCTCTTGTATATTAGGCATCTAAGTGAAAGACAGAAATTACTTGACCTGTACAGACCTGTGGATGTAGATACTTACTACCATTCCAAAGTATATACTTGGAACCTGTTAATGCAAGGCAACTTCATCAGAAATTATCAGGTTAACTAAGACATCAATATTTCACATTTTCAATTATGTAAACATTCACATTTCCCACATAACCCCTCCCGATTGTCCATCAGTTGCTTAAACATAATATGGGCAAGAAAGGACAACTAACAAATGTAACATGCTCATTGCTATAATGACAATGTCTTTCTGTTAGTCAGTTATCCTATCATTTTGTGATATATAGCAAGATATAATTTCAGTCATAAATCATGCATCTACTGTACCATCCAATTATAGCTTAAAATCTTATGTATTTCCGTAGATGTTGTCACACATCAGCCGTCTACATTGTCTAACAAGTCAACAGAAAACACTCATTGTAATATAGCTGTTCAGTCGGTGCCCGAGTGGCAATCACGAGCAACTACTGGAATTTTCGTGGTTGTGTGACGCTAATATTAAATTTTGGCTCTATAGCCTCTTGTCATCGAATTAAGTAAAATGACTCTTCCATGGGATTTTGGGATGTGCACAATCATTTATATTTGGGATTGCATACATGGCTAAGTGCTCAACAGATTTCAGCGAATTTTTTCTTAGAATGATCTAGAAGACACTGCTGTAGTTTTAATTCAATTGGAAAATGGCTTAAATGACCCTTATCTTTACACTTTTCTAAAGACAGAAAAAGAGAGCAAGGCCCACAAAATGCACAATTTATTAAAGGAGTCAAGAATATTTCTGACGTCAAACTAGAAATCACCGATTAAATTGTGTGAAAATAGATAGTAGAACACTACAATTCTTCAATAAACTTTCTTGGAACAGATTTCTACCAATTATCATAGCAGCAGGGCAATTCAAAAGTCTTCTGAAAACACTTGCAGACGAGACGACACTCCGTAAATTACTAGGGTGAGAATGTTTCTCCTCATTTTGATATTGCACTATTGGTGTCCAGTATCGACACAGCAAAGACCTCATTCAGCAAACGATTATACTTGACTTACGATCTCTGATCTCATCTACTGTTAATTTTCCTTTTACTAATTAAGAAGAAAATTACTGAGATGACGTTTGCCTCTCCATTTTAGCTAGTATGAAAATGCTTGCCAAGCTAAGCTTCTGATAATGCAGCTGCATTTAAATCATTTAGTGTCTATATATTAACACTATGGGGTTTGCAAACCACATAAGGTAGATAAAGATTTGGTGCCAGTGCACCACCACCATTCAACTCCCAGGCTATGAATGTAAAGGGGGGGGGGGGTAACCAACAATCAGCTGATATGTATCAATAAGAGTGTTAATTTAATAAAATGGATGAAAACATTTTATTGATCCAATTAAATGTGCACGTATAAAAATTTGTAAGAATTCACACAATACAAATGCAAAAAGTAAGTACATCTGAAATATAAAGACAAACATGTAAAAAAATAAAGCATTTTCACGAAAATAGAAAAAATCAAGTATATATGCAGCATTCAGATGTAAAAAGATATCATATCGAATATTTAGCACTGGTAGACACATCTGCTTCATTATCTTTGAATTGAGCTTCTGCCTGTGCTTTCTCAGCTTCTGTGAAGTAGTGGCCTATTTGATCTTCATCATCATCCTCTTCCACCTCCAGCCTGGTACTGATGGCACCTTTCCCCTCAACAGTATTTGT
>WLWD01006252.1_pt1 | contig 66604 bp, 52 predicted proteins | sample 6712731 | NCBI WGS metagenome assembly WLWD01 (sample SAMN12718690, study PRJNA576275) | sponge metagenome | isolation source: marine sponge | host: Mycale hentscheli | place: New Zealand: South Island, Marlborough, Capsize Point | collected 2014-11-01
TGTTGTTGTTGTTGTGGGAGGAAGATGAGGAGGCTGGCAATCCTTGGATCAGTCCGGTTACTCCACCTACGGTATAATCGCTGCCACCAGAGTACCTCGAGCTGCTATGCTAAAGTCCAAACCAGCTTCACACACTTGAAGTTTTTTATGTAAAAAGCATGCAGAGGGGATTGGGGCAATGACACAGAACTAGGAACTGACTAAAATGGTGAATACAAGAGATATATAATATGTGAACTGGCAGTCACCCCAAAGAGACCACACCCCTTGCAGCATTATGAATGATGATACTGGTTGTTCCCAGTATCAGGTGACACTTTCTTGTTCAGACTCTGCCCCACAATTGTTGTTGTTATTATTATTATTATTATTATTATTATGATCATTATGATCATCATCATCATCATCATCATCATCATCATCATCATTATTATTATTATTATTATTATTATTATTATTATTATTATTATTATTATTATTATTATTATTATTATTATTATTATTATTATTATTATTATTGATATTATTATTACATTAATTTATACTTTGTGAGGATGTGTAGCTAAGTATGAATCTCTTGCTCCATACACTACAAGATTCTACATTCAGTAAACGTTGCACACACATGTCTTTAAGTCCAGTTGAAAATTCAGGACTTATATATCTTCTATTCAAGTTCCCACTTGAAATTAGAAGAGTAAGTCATAAATTACACCATTATCTTAAACACAAATGAAGTGACCCTGAAAATGTTTACTAAAATACCCCAGTTATTGTTACTACAGAATTTATATTTTAGCTAAATTCATGCAGAACAGTATAATAGCAGTAACAAACAGAAATACCAAGTTACATTCTTCCCTGAGTAATATATTGGATATGCCACATAGCAACATGAATTTTATGATCATTAAAACAGGGTCAACAATGTAACAAACTTTTTTTTCTTCATTATTTACTATTTGCTTTTGCCCTATCATGCCAGCACAATATGCTCATTGCTTCCAACAACCTATTTTGCTCAAACTTTTGTTGAAGAATTCTGGCTGAGATACTTGCTTATAATGTTTATCTCCCCTTGACCAACAGACTTCAGATAATCTCCTACTAAGTGGTACTCAAATTGAACTTAAGTGTTTGTGGCCTTGTTGTGGACTAAAGCTTAGGAGTGTGGTGGGGTAGTTCAACACACACTGCACTCTGACATGCACAATGTCAGTCAAAATGCAGCTGCTACTACTTTACTGCATGTACTACAATTTATTGCTACTCAACAAAAGCCTCAATACACCAACCACAATATTCCAGCTGATTGACAAACATCAGAGAGTATGCTACACAAGAGCACACACACACACACACACACACACACACCAAGCCTATATCACATGGTTGTGATCCACATTTCACAGTTCCCTCTCTCCTTGTATAGTCTAGTCCAGTAATTATACCATTTTTTGTGAAGTGAACATGAATTCACAAGTACCTATATAAATTAATTAGCTAATTGATTAAGACAGCTGTGCTAACTGATCATGCATAAACTTTTTCAACCTGACATCTTGTATTACATAAACAGAATCTACTTTAAACCTCCCAACACCCCCCCCCCCCCCCCTCAACCTTCTCCAAAAAGACTGATTGTTCCTGACCACTACACACACTACAGCTTGGATGAGGGACATAGGAATTATGGGGGGGAGGGGGGGGGGGGGGGGGGAAGGAAACAATTGCCCCCCCCCCCCCTTTGCACTTTTCAATATGGAGCATTGCCCTACTTTTTTTGGCTTTATTGACACATAGCTGCATTATTTTTATAAAAATTATCATACATGCTGCATAAGCTACAGAATTAATTTTATGGCTATGCACTTACTAGTGACTTATGGTATTTCCAAACAAACATTTAATCGAGAGTGTCATAGTAAGTTTACACTGAAAGAGTTGCAGAAGCATACACTTTTGACATATTGGGAAATCCTTGCAAGACTGCCATCAGTGATTACTATAAAACTCCAGAATCAAAGAAAGCCTCTGTCACACCAGTACTTCTTCAACAATCTGAAGTGAAAAAACAAAACAAAAACAACTAACTGGTCATCTGAACAAACATTTCAGTTAATACAGTTTTGAGCAATCAGCAAAATCTGACCAAAAAGTAAATGATCATAAGATTTTTGCGATGTAAAACCTATTGATATGATGAACACAAATGCAAGTGTGCATGAGTATGGTCAGATAGTGTACACTGTGCCAAATGCTTTGATATAAATGGAGGTAGTTGATCAGAAGTGTTGGAGGTAGACATTAATAATTGTATAGCCCCTATGGTAATTAATTGTCAACTTTATTGTCAGTTCTGTGGAATAAGTTTAGGTTTCTAAATTTAATAATTGTAATAGCCGCTAATGGTAATTAATTGGAGAAAAGGAATTGGTATTTTCGCTGATATTCAATATAATGTAGGTCATTGCTTTTCTATTGTGACATTCACTAAGTATTTACTGCTTTGTGACTTACTATGATAATTCCTGATCATATTTCTGGTTTAATATAAATAATTGCCATCAATTAATACATCTAATGATTAATATGTTTACTCATGCCATTATGTGTTTACCTATGATCATTGCAGATTGATAATCTATTATGAGTGTGTTTTTATCTTATGTATAATACTTTTATGTGCACTTCATATTGATTAATTTCTCTACAGAATTATGAGCGCCGAGGCAAGGCGGTCGGGAAGGACGGAAGAAGGAGCTGTGGTCAGATGTCACACCTGACATGATGTCAGATGAAGAACAAGAACAAGACGAGAAAACATTTACGCCATCCTCCGTCATATCGCTCAGGAGCATTAAATCAGTTTACCTAATAGTAAGATGTCTACTAGGACAGCCTGCCATCTAGTCATCCAAGAGGAACCAGGTGAAGGGATTCATTGAAACAAAGACATGCGCCACGAGGATATAAAAAGTGTACAGTTAACGATGCTGCGGGAGAGGAGGACAATCAAGAAATTGATGAACAAAGTGAATAACAGTTTATGAGACATTAATTAGCAATCATAACTTAATTAAAAAAATTTGTGACTTTGGATTCTTAATATCAAGGGTGGTATATGTTGAATATGGCCTGCCTTATTCCGAGACAGGATATAGGCTGGGTGTAAGCATGGTATAGGATAATTAGCTAGCTGTTGTAAATAAAAGAAAGTAACATTAACACAGGGCTGAACTTGAAGTTAGATTGACTCAAGACACACACACACGTAAATTGACTCAAGACACACACACACGTAAATTAATTCAAGACACACGCACACGTAAATTGACTCAAGACACACACACACGTAAATTAATTCAAGACACACGCACACGTAAATTGACTCAAGACACACGCACACGTAAATTGACTCAAGACACACGCACACGTAAATTGGCTCAAGACACACGCACACGTAAATTAATTCAAGACACACGCACACATAAATTGACTCAAGACACACACACACGTAAATTAATTCAAGACACACACACACGTAAATTGACTTTAGACACACGCACATGTAAATTGACTCAAGACACACATACACATAAATTGACTCAAGACACACGCACACGTAAATTAATTCAAGACACACGCACACATAAATTGACTCAAGACACACACACACGTAAATTAATTCAAGACACACACACACGTAAATTGACTTTAGACACACGCACACGTAAATTGACTCAAGACACACATACACATAAATTGACTCAAGACACACGCACACGTAAATTGACTCAAGACACACGCACACGTAAATTGACTCAAGACACACACACACGTAAATTGACTCAAGACACACGCACACGTAAATTGACTCAAGACACACGCACACGTAAATTGACTCAAGACACACGCACACGTAAATTGACTCAAGACACACGCACACGTAAATTGACTCAAGACACACGCACACGTAAATTAAGTCAAGACACACGCACACGTAAATTGACTCAAGACACACGCACACGTAAATTGACTCAAGACACACGCACACGTAAATTAATTCAAGACACACGCACACGTAAATTGACTCAAGACACGCACACGTAAATTGACTCAAGACACACGCACACGTAAATTGACTCAAGACACACGCACACGTAAATTAAGTCAAGACACACGCACACGTAAATTGACTCAAGACACACGCACACGTAAATTGACTCAAGACACACGCACACGTAAATTAATTCAAGACACACGCACACGTAAATTGACTCAAGACACGCACACGTAAATTGACTCAAGACACACGCACACGTAAACTAGTGGTGCGCTCGAATAGCGCAAAATAGCGAAGCGAGCGATGCATGTTCCCTGTAATTGCAGCTATAGATACAGTTATTTATTTTGATGTTGTTAATGTTATGTCTGTCTGTTGTTTCATATAGATGCATTGGTGCTTCTATTCTATACCACTGTATGATGAAGGTTATAAAATTTAGGCTATGTATAATAAAGTTTAAATGTAATACTTTTTGTGGTAAAACAAGAGTAATAAATTATTTTATTATTTATTTTATTAATGTAATTCGTAATCAGCAACATAGTATTGCTTCATATAATAAAGTTTAAATGTTATATTATTTGTGATAATATAAGAATAATGAATTATTTTACCATCAAAGTTATTGGCTGGTGTTTTAGACAGAATATACCGCTATTTAATTAAAAATGTCATACATCATTACAGTTATAGCTGATGTAAACTTTGTGGTTTAATAAAATTAAAAAAATGAGTTTGTTTGGGTGCTATAACATATTCAGAGGGAGAGCAGAGTATGTTAAATGGATGTAGATCTTAGACTACATAGTTTGATAATAGAGTTAGGTTAATTTTTATAGTTTTACATTAAATTTAACCTGCAAGTGGAGGAATGTTTCCAGGATGCATGTTATTTTGAGCTGAATAGAGCTTAGGGATATGTTTATCCCGGCTACATCGACAACATTCCAATGACTTAAATTTCATTTTGGTGCCTGGAAACTTCTCCATACATGTTATGCAGACTGGGATAGTAATCGATGAGATTTTAGCATGAAAATTACGCATTGCTGTGTGAACTTGAGGATCATCAAATGCTGGAATAATATGGTGCAATGGAACCTGGGGATGTTGTCTTGACCTGTTCCCCCTAACTTGAGACAATCTAGTCTCCCGTTGAAGTGGTGTTTCATCAGCCAATCTCTGCTGTTGGTTAGTTGACAACTGCTCTAATCTAGAGGAATTTTGTAATGAAGATTCATTTGCTGTTCTCAACAGTTGGTTAGTGGACAAACAGTGGAGCCTGTGATCTCTTTCACTATCACTTTCAAACAAATGTGTGACTTGCTGTTTTTGTGACATTAGTTGTAGACGTTGCTCTCTGCATAATGGTTTCCTAAACGAAAATATGTCTCGTATTAACTTATTGAAGTATATATTTTATTTTTTTATATTTACCTCTTGCATTCGTTGCTGATAAGCTGAAAGGCTTTGCGGTATCGAAATTGTTTGAGTTATATTTTCTGCAACTATTTTGCTGCTTTGGGTGTATATGAGAATGGATGTCCTCTGATAGATGTCTTGTCCTTCCTCTTGCAGTACAAAAAGTAGTGGGGATATTAGCTTCTTGTTCAGATGGTGTGGCTGCATTTTCAGTGTCTTCAAGAGTAGTTGAGTCTACAGCTGTATAAAGTTGATTGGTACAGTAATTCTCAGGAATAGTCTAATAAATAAATTAGGAACATTTAATGGCTTTTCAAAAAGAAAGATTCTTTACTTTGCTACCTGTTTCTGTTTCGTTTTAGCTCTCCTCCTCCTTGCCCTGTCTTTTTCATTTCTTATCTCTCTCCTTACTATTTTTTCTTCTGGAGTTTCTAACGCCCTCAAAGCTCTTGACCGAGCGTTTCTAACGTTTTGTCTACTGGGCATCGCTACTTCGTACGGCGGGTAAACAAAACAAAATGTTGCTAAGAAGGTTACCCGGCCCGCGCAAGCGCGTAGGATAAAGGGAACGTTTTGTCTACTGAATCGCTACTTCGTACAGCGGGTAAATAAAACAAAATGTTGCTAAGAAGGTTACCCGGCCCGCGCAAGCGCGTAGGAGAAAGGGTACACACGTACGCCCACGCAAGAACAAAAACAATTTCTAGACCTAAATATATATATATATCGCGAACTCATTAGAGAGTCAGCTCCGCTCGCTTCGCTCGCTTCGCTGAATTAATTCAAGACACACGCACACGTAAATTGACTCAAGACACACGCACACGTAAATTGACTCAAGACACACGCACACGTAAATTAAATGAGGTTTAACAGTAGTTAGACCTGGTTAATTACGAGGACCGGAAAGGGGGGGCTCAGGCATGGGCGGAGCCCAACCCCAGTCGCCAGAAGTAACAGCACGTGGGAGCAAGAGCGGACACGTGGAGCAGGTCACACAGGAGTAGGTAACACATTGAGGCCCAGCTACGAGAAGGTGTTGTAACGTCCAGCGGCTCAGGGTCAAGCAGAAACAGTCGCTGGTATGTCAAGTTCGTCAAGCAGTCCGAGAGAGGGGCCGTCGGCAGACGCGCGAGGAGAAAGGCAGACTGCCAGGTTAGACGCCACGGGCAACCCAGCGCCAGTTGTAACAGCCATGCCACTGGATCCGGCACTAGTGGACCTCATCGCAGCCAGGGTTGCCGCCCAGTTGGAAAGTAGAGGCCGAGATGAGAGCGGAGTTACCGGGGCGAGTAGGACTCAACCAGGGAGCGGCGCTTCGAGATCGGGAGAACCCCCTCAGGATCGAGGTGACCTGGAGTCTGGGGGTAAGAGAGCACAGGCACAATTCTAAGGGGGGGTAAGAGAGCACAGGCACAATTCTAATATTAGTTAGGGCATGTAAAAAAAATAATGATATTAATATAAAATAAATAAATAAAAAAAAAAAATAATAATAATAATAAATAAATAAATAAAATAATAAATAAATAAAAAAATAAATAAATAAATAAAATTAAAAAAAAAAAAAATGGAATAAAATAAAATAATAACCCTTAGGAGAGGATTAGCAGTACAACAAAGGGGTGCAAGGGGTGGGCCCTGGTAACCTGGAAAAGGTTGTTTCCCCAGGTTTTCAAGGGAGGCCCACTAGTAATTAGGAGGGCGGAGGCCCCAGTAGTGGTCAGGAGGGTGGAGACCCCCATATTGAAGGAGACGGCCACAGTAGTAGTCAAGAGGGCTAAGGCCCCCAGTAGAAATCAGGTGAGCAGAGGCTCCCAGTAGTAGTCATGTGAGCAGAGGCTCCCAGTAGTAGTCGGGGGAGCGGAGGCCCCATATATATATAGTAGTCGGGAGGGCAGGGTCCCCCCACCCTACAATAGTCAGGAGGGCGGAGGCCCCCGGTAGTGGTCAGGAAGGCGGAGGCCCCTACAATAGTCAGGAGGGCGGAGGCCCCGGTAGTAGCCAGGTGGGCGGAGGCCCCTACAGTAGTTAGGAGGGCAGAGACCCCTACAGTAGTTAAGAGGGTGGAGTCTCCTACAGAAGTCTGGTAGGAGGAGCCCTCTACAGTAGTCTGGTGGGCGGAGGCCCCAATACGGCGTGTCATCTTATGTTTGCTTGTGTCTGATAGGCCGTGATCTGGGTGCTGACCCCACCCCAGAGGAAGTAGCCAACCTGAGCCTCCCGGTGTTCTCAGGTGTCCAAAACCTGAGTAAGAGCGCTCCTCAGGCGGAGGGTAGTAAGCAGCCAGACAGCCATAGCTCGGAGAAGCAGGATGAGGGGCGAGCCAAGCCGAATGCGGAGGGGTCGCCGTTCGTTCTCAGCGAGGCCCTCCCAGTTGTCCCGGGGAAGCTGGTCCAGAGAATACAGCGTGGGGAATTCGTTGATATGGCCGAGTTATTGAAAGACAACGTGGAGGCGGAGAGGAGGAGACTTGTGGTAGGTGACGGCAAAGCAGGACGTCTGGGGCGAAGGGAAGTGCCTGACATCGAGAGCTGGCTGCAATGCTTTAGTGCATATGCGGCCGTCATCTGTGCCAAGTACCCACATAAGGCGCGGGAACTGTGGGCATATCAGGCCTTTGTTATCGCAGAGCACCGCAAGTGTGGAGGTCGTGGCTGGCTCTTGTACGACTCGGCTTTTCGCCAGCAGATTGCCTCATTGGACGAGGTAGACTTCTCAAGGGTCAACCAGGGATTGTATGCCACGACATTCCTGGCTTATGGTGGCAAGGGTTTGTTTTGCTCCAGGTGCATGGCATCTGACCACTCCCAGGATGAGTGTGCCCTCCACCCTAACAGGGATGTACCAGTAGTCCAGATTCAAGAGCGAGCAGGGCGATGGAGGAAGGACGAAGCGCAGGGGGAAGCCAGGAGAAGACGTGGTCGGCGGGGAGCGTGCTATGCTTACAATGAGGGTAGATGCCCCCTTCCCTACTGTCGCTTCGACCACGTGTGCTCCTTGTGCGGAGGCGACCATAGGAGGACCTCTTGCAGAGGCCGGGGATTGGAGCGTCAGAGAGCCCCAGAGAGAGGCGGGCCAGCTGTGACCACCCAGGAAGGTGGGGGAGAGCCCCGGAGATTTGTGTAAAGTATGTGCTATGGACAACACATTGTGTTTTATTTGCTATTGGCACCCTGGCGATTATGGTATTATTGAAAAAAAAAAAAAAAAATAAAAAAAAAAAAAAAAAAAATGTAAACCTAGGCGGGTATACAGAGGTGTATCTATGCGCACACACACACTCACACTAACAATATTACAACAGTATAATAAATAGGGTTACCAAACCAGTATAGAGTATGAAGACGTGCAGTATCGAGTACATAACATAATAGCCGTAAGGATCGTCGACGGGCAGGTTATACATGGGCGGGTAACGACCCTTACCGAAGTTAATAGAATTTCTGCTCCTTAGGTCCAGAGGGGAGGAGCTACGCCTACATTAAGCACCTGGAGGTACTGGCAGGGAGGAGGCCCATCAGGCCAGTTACAATCCCATTAGCAGATCGGTCTATTGCGACACCGCTAGTTTGGCAGAAGTGGGATGAGCTTCTGCGGTGCCACCCCGACAAGAGTTTTCGGAGATACATTGTGGCGGGGTTGAGAGAAGGCTTCAGGATTGGCTTCAAGTACGGAGCCGTCGAGAACGTGTCCGCCCAGACCAATATGCGGTCTGCGATAGACAACCCACAGGTAGTTGACCAGTATCTCGGCAAGGAGGTCAGCCTGGGTAGAGTCGCAGGCCCCGGGGAGGCGAGCTGGGAAGCCTCGCTGCACATCAACAGGTTTGGGGTGATAGAGAAACCACACCAACCAGGCAGGTTTAGACTGATAGTGGACCTGTCTTACCCAGAAGGCCATAGTGTGAACGACGGGTTAGAACCCGAGCTGTGCACCATGACATACACGTCAGTGGATGCTGCAGTGGCTAGAGTGCTAGCTCTCGGGGTAGGTACTTACCTGGCGAAGTTCGACATTGAGAGTGCGTATAGGATGGTGCCAGTTCATCCAGACGATCAGCCGTTGCTAGGGATGTCGTGGAAAGGGAAGGTGTACTTTGACAAAGCCCTACCGTTTGGCCTCAGGTCAGCACCAAAGATTTTTAGTGCAGTAGCAGACGCCATGCAGTGGATTCTGGAGCAGCGGAAGGTGGACATGCTACACTATCTCGATGACTTCATGGTTTTCAGTCCTTCCGAGAGAGGATGTGGCGAGGCACTGTCTACAGCACTGTTGGGGTGCCGGGAGCTAGGCGTGCCTATCGCGGCACATAAGACGGAGGGTCCAGCCACGGCCATCACGTTCCTTGGCATTGAGCTCGACACAGTGGACATGATGCTACGGCTCCCAAGGGCAAAAGTGGCCCGCCTCCGGAGAGAGATTGATCGCTGGTTAAGACGGCGCTGCTGTACCAAGCGGGATCTGCAGTCGCTGATCGGCTTGCTGCAGCATGCGAGCTGTGTGGTACGACCGGGAAGAACGTTCCTGCGGCGCCTGATTTCCCTGCTGTCCGTGGCGAAGAAACCGCACCACCGGATTAGACTTAATCGGGGATTCAGGTCAGACCTCTCCTGGTGGGCTACATTTCTCCCGGCCTGGAATGGCACTAGTATGATGCGGCACAGGACTATGGGCAAGGCGGCCGGCACAATAACATCCGATGCCTCGGGCAATTGGGGGTGTGGGGCATTTACAACAGGTGGCGAGTGGTTCCAGTTGGAGTGGCCCGAAGTGTGGCAGGAGGTACACATCACGGTCAAGGAGTTGCTACCAGTGGTCCTGGCCGTGGCGATCTGGGGGCATAAGTGGAAAGGCAAGACGGTGAGGTGCAGGTGTGACAATGCAGCAGTGGTGGCGATTGTCAATTCGGGTTCGAGTAAGGACGAAAAGGCGATGCACCTAATGCGTAGTGCCTTCTTCTTTCTTGCACGGTATGACATCAGGGTGTGGGCAGAACATATCCCTGGGGTAGAGAACAGGAGTGCAGATGCACTCTCCCGTAATGACAGGGATTCTTTCTTGTTGCAGAACCCAGGTGCTCACCCCCAGCCAGTGGTGCTCCCACCAGAGCTAGTGCAGGCACTCGTTCTGCGACGCCCAGACTGGACATCAGTGAGCTGGACGGAATTGCTGAAAGCTTGTTCCTGAAGGGATTAGCAGAATCGACGCAGCGGGCGTACAAGTCTGGGCAACGGAGATACCTCACGTTCTGTACTCAGGGTGGCCTAGTAGCAGTTCCAACAACAGAGAGCACTTTGACGTATTTTGTAGCCCACCTGGCAAAGGAGGGGCTGAAGTACAGGACAATGAAGGCGTATCTGTCTGCCATTAGGCACCTTCATATAGCAGAGGGGGCACCCGACCCTTTTCAGGCGCCGCTATGCAGACTTCAGTACGTACTGCAAGGCGCAAAGAGGATGGAAGCCCGCAGCGGTGTGTCACCCAAAACAAGGTTGCCGATCGGTCCGGACATTCTACGAAAGTTGAAGAGAATCTGGCAGAGTGACAGCCGGGACCCAGACAAGGTGATGCTGTGGGCGGCAGTCTGCCTTGGTTTCTTCGGCTTCCTCAGGGCAGGGGAGTTCACAGTGCCGAGCGATGAGGGATTCAATGCATCGGTGCACCTGACACGTCAGGATATTGCCATCGATGACCCTCGACAGCCAAGAGTGATCAGAGTGCACATTAAGCAGTCAAAAACAGACCCCTTCCGTAAAGGTATTAGCCTGTTCATTGGGAAGACCGACACCGACCTGTGCCCAGTCGCTGCTCTGCTCAGTTACCTGGTAGAAAGAAGGCAACGCCCAGGGCCCTTGTTTCTATTCAAGGATAGTCGGTATCTGACCAGGCAGAGGCTGGTGACAGCAGTCAGGGAGGCACTGGACGCTGCGGGCCTCGACCAATCCCAGTACTGTGGCCATAGCCTTCGGATCGGGGCAGCTACGGCTGCAGCGGAGAGAGGGCTGGAGGACTCAGTGATCAAGACGCTCGGGAGATGGCGGAGCCTAGCTTACCTGGATTACGTGAGGATTCCACGGGAGCAGTTGGCGAGCTACTCAAGAATCCTGGCTGCCTAAGTCCGCGGAGCAGACGACGTTGAAGACAAAGGGGATTGAATGTCACTCAGGTCACCATGGGTACTTGTCATGGGCTATTAGTGTACTTATGCTTGTATGTATATAGCCATCAGTATGTATTTCATGCATTTGATGTAATGGGATCACTGTAAAGGCAGCTGAACATTACGGGGATATAGTGATACCAGGGGGATTCCAGCTGTTAGGCCAGGTACAATAGAGTGGGTAGGGTGGCTGGGTGTGTACAGGCTTGGGAGGGGTCGGTACCGACCGTGGGCCTGGGGGGGTCTAGCTGGGGATTACCCCCAATTAGACCCACTTATCCCCTCTTAACACCACTTAGCAAGTGGGGAGGGGAATTCCCAAGCCTACACCTCTGCCAACTCTACACGGTACTGGCGCCGTGGCACAGCAAATCCTACCACAGAGGACAGGTGGCTGCAAGGTGAGTAAAAGGGGGGGGTGAGAGAGGACAGAAGTAATTAAATGAGGTTTAACAGTAGTTAGACCTGGTTAATTACGAGGACCGGAAAGGGGGGGCTCAGGCATGGGCGGAGCCCAACCCCAGTCGCCGGAAGTAACAGCACGTGGGAGCAAGAGCGGACACGTGGAGCAGGTCACACAGGAGTAGGCAACACATTGAGGCCCAGCTACGAGAAGGTGTTGTAACGTCCAGCGGCTCAGGGTCAAGCAGAAACAGTCGCTTGTCCCACCCACCCTCACCAAGATTTCTCCACGGGGGGCTTGCCCCTCCGTGTGATCAGGTTAGGCCTGGGGGGGTCTAGCTGGGGATTACCCCCAATTAGACCCACTTATCCCCTCTTAACACCACTTAGCAAGTGGGGAGGGGAATTCCCAAGCCTACACCTCTGCCAACTCTACACGGTACTGGCGCCGTGGCACAGCAAATCCTACCACAGAGGACAGGTGGCTGCAAGGTGAGTAAAAGGGGGGGGTGAGAGAGGACAGAAGTAATTAATGCAGTATAATGTCTGGCAGCGTATGTGCAGTATATGCCTGGCAGGTATGTGCAGTATATGTCTGGCAGCGTATATGCAGTATATGTCTGGCAGCGTATGTGCAGTATATATCTGGCAGCATATATGCAGTATATGTCTGGCAGGTATGTGCAGTATAATATGTCTGGCAGCATATGTGCAGTATATGTCTGGCAGCGTATGTGCAGTATATGTCTGGCAGCGTATGTGCAGTATATGTCAGGCAGCGTATGTGCAGTATATGCCTGGCAGGTATGTGCAGTATATGTCTGGCAGCGTATGTGCAGTATATGTCTGGCAGCGTATGTGCAGTATATGTCAGGCAGCGTATGTGCAGTATATGTCTGGCTGAGTATGTGCAGTATATGCCTGGCAGCGTATGTGCAGTATATGTCTGGCAGAGTATGTGCAGTACATATATCTGGCAGCGTATGTGCAGTATATGTCTGGCAGTGCAGTATATGTCTGGCAGAGTATGTGCAGTATATGTCTGGTAGCGTATGTATGTCTGGCAGCGTATGTGCAGTGTATGTCTGGTAGCATATGTGCAGTATTTTCTACTGATCCAAAGAGGGCAAATCAAATGCAGGCAATGTGTGATCTTAACTTTTTGAATAGAAGACACACTTAAAAAATAATCATTGAAATTATTTATCTTGTGGAGCAAAAATTGAATAGACCTGTCAGTTCAAGTCTCCTACACAGAGTTAAAAAAAAGATTTAGTGGAAAATAAATTGTACACTTTTTTCGCTCAATTTTTTTAAGTAGTTATTTAGAATGGCCAATTTAGTTTACAGCGTCATTTATGTGCACAAAAATAGGTAATAATTAGTTAATGCATTACTCAAAGTAATAAGCAACCATTAGCTAATAGCTAATGTTGGTAGTAATAAAATTAATTTACAACTACTGTCTTATTAAAGGTAACACAGTTCTCAATGTTTCCATGAGATTACTATGCAAAATGTCAGGTTTCACTCTATTTATATGCTGTATCACACTATCTACTAAAATTATAGCTGTGGAGTGAAACGTTTTTCCTCCTTGGGTGGTGCGATTCCAGCGTCCCCTGCATACGTAGTAGCCACTGTGTTCCTTCCTTAAATGATTTAAAGTAAGAGAGTTGTCCCACAGAGTTTTAGTTTGATTTTGGTAGTGTACGCTAAACCACTCGACACTTCCTGCGCTCCCGCAGTGGAGCGTAACCGAGCCACCGCTAAGGGCTTCCGTTAGTGAAGGCGCGACTAATCCGACAAACAGTCGTTTCATCACCAATACAAACATGTTTATTATAAAATCAGTATTGTGATACTTCCCGTGGCAATTGTAGTATCCAGTATCGTTTTCAAGTAAGTCGATTAATGTTATAGCTTTGTGACCTATTTCGTGTCTACTGTGGACCGCATCAAAGGTAAAAGCTAATAACGGGCAGTAGGTCCAGTTTACAGGCGAAGAGCTACCACAATAAACTCTTACTGGATTTCTCTCGAGGATATTTACATAATGTGGTTTTATACTTTTTAAATACAGTTTTCTATTATTCCAATCTTTGCTTCGAACCAATGAAGTACAGTAAAGAAATAACATAAGTTGACACAATTTGACGTATACGAAGTTTCTTTTTACCATTTCAGATGACATGTTTCTCCGGGATTTACGCAGTAATTTGATTCCTAGAATTTAATAGTGACGCTAATTTTTCAGTCAAATTAAAAAAAAATCGTCACCCGTTTTATACACTATCCTGAGACAGTTCTGTATACTGCTATAAAAATTAGCGTGGGCGCAAGAAACTTTGTAGAAAAGACTTCGAAATAATGCCAGAAAAAAATCTAGACAGAGAGCTGCTCAGACAGAAGGTGACAGATGTTCACAGTCAAACTTAGTGGAGTTCGTTATCCATTTTCCAATAGTAAAGTCACTACGAGAATGCATAGGAGCTCTAGTACAATAAAGCTTTATCAACAGTGCTACGCTGGAGGCCGCTTAATAAACGGAATTTTGGTTTAGCGTTCCTTACCCGTCTCGGAAAATTGATTCTTACCCCTAGAAAATCAATTACCGTCACGTAGAGTCTACGTTGTAAGTCTAGTGCTGGTATATTCAGTATATATGTGCGTCTACAAGTGGTGTGTGTCAGTAAGAAATAGCACAATAAATTAAATAATTATAAACATTCAATTACAAAGAAATATTATTATAACCTCTAGCATTCAGATTTGAATTTCAGTGAGTTCAACGAGCTCGTCATTTGTGCTGTAGCACATCACTAATTAACATGTTAACGTGATCCTAGAAAGTTATTCTTAGAAAGAAAACTACACTACCAATGTCTCCAACCTGAGCATAGCTATTTCAGTATTTCAGATCAAACATTTCAGTAATTTCATGGGTCATTTCAGTAATTTGAGCTATACCCAAGCCATATGCTCAAACCATTGTTAACGTTCAACAAGATTATTTGTAATTATTTTAAAAAAATCAATGATCTTTGTAACTACGGTTCATTGCATGGGTACATGATTTTGCAGTATCAAGGAAAGATGAATCATAATCAGATTGTTCACAACATTGAAATGATGAGTTTAAATGAACTACATAAAATGATCTCACATGCCCATACATATTAGTTGATGGAATTCCCTCATTATCAGCAAGATCAAGAAGAAATGCTGTTGTTTCATCACCAATAAAATAATAGTTCTTCATCCGAAACTTGATTACTAGGGTTGGAGTATTCTATATCAATTAAATTAGAGGAATTTAGTCTTATAACAGAAGATTTAACAAAGAAAGATAGCTCAGTTTTAAGAAAGCGTTCACTTTCTGTATGAAGTTTATGAATTGTTGCTGCTTTACTTGTCTGGAAATAATTATATATTAAATTTATCAAAAATAACCATAGTCAGGGCATTTTAATCATGAACCGGGAATAAATTCCTTACCAAGAAATTTTTATACCAGGATGTTGGTAATAATGCCTATAATGACCCCTCAAAAGATTGAAATCCAATTCCCCTAGGGGAACTTGCTACAGCCACTTAAAGTTTTACTACTCAGTACCTTATATGGCAATCAGTGAATGCAGCCAAATAAGTGTAAATGCAGTAGCTACATGTTTCTATATGCTTCTACAGCTGCAATAAAGTAAATAATGCACACTATTACTTGCTTGGTTCATGCTAATGCAAGTTATGTGCATGCGTGTGCAAGTTGTGGGCATGCTTGTGCAGGTTTTGCTGTACAGCAAGTACCTTTACTTTGGTGTTCTGGATCTGCAGTAACTGTGACCAGCTAGCTAGTAGTCTGCTTGTAGTGCCTCCTTTAGTGGCACCATGGATAGTTCTACATCTGCACCTTTGGAAATGTGTTTCATTTGTGGTGGGCCTGAGACACCAACTCAAAAGCTGGTACTGGCAACTTCCAAAGGATATCATGGTCTGTTAGGGTATGTAGAAACTGTTGGAAATGCAGACATTTTGAAGCGTCTCAATGAAGCATATGAAGTTAAAAGTGTGAGATATTACAGACAGTGCAAGTGTGATCTGTATAATGAATCTGTCAAGGTTACCACAGAGGCAACTGGTAAGTATATACTCTCTTTTTCTTTTTTGCTAACTCAGACTCTAATCTGTCACACTTTAGTTGCAGCAAAGGCAGAGAAAGAGTCAGTACAGAACCAGAGACGACGCAGTTCATCTGCATCAGCTGCATTCAGTTCCAACAACACACGTTCTGCTGTTCAGCTTGCATACAAGAATGTATGCATTCTTTGCAACCAACCTGTTGATCTTTTTCCAAATCATCCAGGTAAGGTGGTATAGCTATCATTAAACTCCTTGCATGTTCTTATTGAACCCTGTTCTTGGATTCTACAGAGATCGCTAGGAAGAGGAATCGAGTTCCTGACAACTTGTCAGCTGATGGGTTGAAGACATCACTGCTAAACACCGCCAAAAATCGTAACCTTGTGGCTGAAGAAACTCTTTATCACTTGCGTTGCAAGATTAATTTCGAGGCAGGTGGTCACTGTTCCAAGACTAGGAATGTAAGTAGTAGCTAGCTATACGTGGAGATTACACTATTTATCAACTTCTTTCCTCAGGTTGGTAGAAAAGTGGTTGAGGAAAGAGAAACACTGTTTCATGAACTTTGTGAATATTTAGAATTGGAAGTTGAGCATGGGGTAATGACACTTGCCCAAGTTCATGAAGTATTGCAACAATTAGATCCAACATCAGATAAAAGTCTTGCATATTCGAAGAAATGGCTGAAGAAAAAACTTCAAGAGAAGTACAACGAAACTGTATTTTGCATCGCAAAATGGATTGCAGGATGTTATTTGTTTTAAAGATCGAACAAGCACTATTTTGCGAGAGCATCATGCCAATCTTCAGCAGTCAGGTGAAGAGAAAAGTCAAATAATAAAAACTGCAATGATATAGCCACTATTAATCTTGACCCAAAGACATACCCAACTACACAAACTATGGCTGATATTTCAAGCCAGCTGGCACTTGTTCCTGAAAGCCTTCAGATGTTTTTGAGACCCATACTAAAGACAGATGAGAAAGTAGCCATTTGGGGGCAAAACTTTATCAAAGCTTGTCGGCCTAGGTCAGGGGTATTGCCATATCAAATGGGACTCACTATACAACTTGACCATAGATTTGGGTCAAGATGGATGCTCAATAAGTTACACCAATTGGGGTACAGTGAATCTTACACTGAGTTGCAAAATTACAAGTATTGTTACCTTATGAACAAGAAAAAAGATAGTACACCTGGCCCTCTTGATACTATTTGTTGAAGAAACTGATGCTCAAATAAATGCTGAGACTGATGTTGAAGCTGAAGTTGGAAGTTGGATAGCCACTGACGAATTTCAAATAAATGCTGAGCTTGAGGTTGATGTGGAACTAGAAAATCTATCTGCTTTTACAATTACCAGTGAAAGTACAACACCTTAGTGAAGTTTCTGTTGCAAGCTCAACAGTGAAGTCACTCAGTTTGTGGGAGACAATGTAGACTTGAACATAGTTTCCATTTATGGAAACAATTCATTTCATTCAATGGGTTTTATCAAAGTCACATCTACACCATTGCATTTTACTGAAGATCACACAGTTCAAAGAGTGAAGCTGAAGTTACTTGATAGAGCTAAGATTTTGAAGGCATGTGAAGTTCGAATACTTCCATTTGCTAACAATCATCAAGCAGGGATAGAAACAATCACATTTATTCCCATTGAAAACCTTGTTACCTCTATTACACAAGACAAGTCATTACTTTCTCCAGGTGATGTGCTCTGGGCAGCAGGTTGGGTAATCAAAAACCAAAATTCTGAATTCTGCCATAGCAACTGGAATGGATGGATGAAAAAATTTCATGCAAAAGATGCTAAATCTACTACAAAAATTGAGTTTCTTCCATCTTCCTTGATGTGCGAGCTACTAAGGATGATGTGATTAGGAATGGTATTGCAATCTTCCAGTACATCTATTGTGCATTAGGAATGTCACTAGCTGAAATTTGATACTGGGTAATAAAACCAGAAATTCTTCCTCCCACAGAAGGTGCAGCAGCACAGCACTCTCTGCATACCTACCTCCAAACCCGGGACTGGATGCTGCTGGGAAGCATGTCCTTGGATCCCAGTAGCTATGAATGGATAGTAGGGAGTCAAGGTTATGAGCCAGTTCCTACTCTACAGCCTATGGCCCCTGAGGAGTTGCTGGAGTTTACTAGCTATAATAGCAAAGGTGATTACAGCAATAGATGCTGCAGCTGTAGGAAGAATGAAGTCAAATGCATCTCAGCATGAAGAAATTGCAAAGGAATTACATGCATTGATGATGAGGAAGAGCCTGAAGAAGACTCTGACCTCGATTCATGAGACTAGTTTGACTGTTTTTATTAGTTTAAACTCAAAAGATTGTGATTTTTAATGCAATTGCCATATAAGGTGACCGATAGAAACTTTAAGTGGCTATAGCGGGTTCCCCTAGGGGAACTGGGTTTCAATCTTTTGAGGGGTCATTGTATGCACTATTACCTACATTCTGGTAAAAAAAATTCTTGGTAAGGAATTTATTCCCGGTTCACCAAGAATTTGGGCTAACTTTCCCTGACTACCAGGGTATTGGCTAGGAACAACATCCAAGGCTTAAAGAAGGAACCTCTAAGATGATCATTAATCGATTTTACCTTGCCAGTCTTTTCTACATCTGGATGGCTGGTGAAATAAGAAAGTATAAGGGCTCCCACATTTGTAAAGTGCGCTTAATGCTACGTGTTAGTGACAGTCTCTCCTTCAGAGTCAGACATACCGCTCAACTCTTGCTTAGTCTAGAGCACGAGATCCTTTACCTAACCAGCTAGTGCATGCAACGATTAAACCGTAATTAGAGCGCCATCTCCGTAGTCCGTAACTTGAGGAGCATTTCAGTAAGAATTATGGACGGATCCGTAAGGTTGGAGACACTGCACTACAGTACAACTCCTCGGAATCATTCCGCAGGGATTTCCTGAAGCCTAATTTTTGCGCGTACTATTAATGCTTATTACGTTGACGATTATTTCCACTTCAGTAAATAAATAGCGGGATTGCAACTGTAAAGTGCCTCTACTTAGTTGTTCGTGTGACGTGCGGTAGCCGACGGAGAGGTACTTCGGCTGACCGAGAGGTACTTTGGATCTCTCCTCTAAAACTTTCTAGTCTCGGGGTTAGAGGCTGTTAAAAATGCAGCAGAGTGTGGGTACGGAGAATACTAGAAAAGTTATTGTGATAGGCGACGGGTACTGTGGGAAAACGTCTCTAGTAGCAAAAATCACTGAAGGAAAGTTCATAAACAACTATCACGTTACACTTGGAGGTAAGAAAAGTGCTAATTGCTGCAGTGTGAAATGTGTAATTACCTAGTGGTGGTTGTTGTCCTGTGATACTTGACGGTATCTGAGCTGAACAAGCTGCTGAATTGTAGTCGGCAAGACATGACAAGTAATTACCAGCATACAAGTTGCTGTTGGGTATTATAGAATTGTTGTGAAGTAAAATGTCTTGGTTGACTGTCAACAAATACTAGTAGCAGGCAGTATTAACATAAAGATTCATTAAGACTTTCTGTCAGCATATGCACCACCATAATTTTGAAATACATATCTATGACTTTGTACTGTATTAATAGTGTATTATCATTACAACTACTTTGGTAAATTCAGAGATGCAGTTATTTATAGTGACCGCATGATATAAATGCTTTAGTCTGTCTTTTATTTTTTCCAACTAATTTTGACTGGAGATAGCCGCTTCTGAAATAAAATGTTCGCTCTCGGACGACTACTTGTTGTAGTGGAGTGGTCACATGACAGATATGAAAAATTTCCTTTGTGCTACTGTGGAGACTGAATGTGGAATGTTACTCCAAATTCACTCACTGCTGTAGTAGTGTCTGATGTACTCAACGGAGTAGCTTTCACTCGTGTCACGTGCAAAATCTCTCTCCTTTACAAACAGAGTGTCTTTGTAAGATTTGATCCAGTGTGCAGACTGTTCAATAGTTGGTCAGCATTGTTTTATGTATGTACGTGACACGTACAGGCTATTGCACACCACAACAAGGAGGTCGGTACGGGATTTACACAGCCGAAGGCCAAAGGCCCAAAGATAGGGTAAATTCCATACTGACCGACAGAGTTGTACAGCCAATTTGTATCTTGGCTCTAGGCTATAGGAAACACGTAAAAACTAATTTTTTTATTATTATTCAACTCTGGAAGTGGGTATGAAGTATATTCACCGTTCACCCCTAACTAAGCAGCCTGATTGGACTGTTCGAACTTACCATAGTAGAAGAATCGATCACTCTAGCGTTTCAACAACAACAATTACACACATCATAATATTATACACACACACATACACACACACACACATACACACACACATACATACAGCCGTACATTGAAATGTTAATGTGCAGAAAAATGGAATGAAATAGAACTTTGGAATTGTTTTAAATAATGTTGCTATCACACACACACACACACACACACACACACTCTCTCTCTCTCTCTCTCTATCATTTCTCTAACTCTGTACCTTTATCTCCCGATGCTCTCTTTCTCTCTATCTTTCTCTTGTATAATTTCCCCCATCACATCATTCCTTTTCCGTCACTGTACAGGTACTGAGCATTGTTGAGGAAGCCATTTACATAGTTTAAGGAGAAGCAGTTATAGCAGCAATATCTGATGTAGGATTTGTATTATTTGAGAGTGGTGTAAATCTTGCATGCAAGGGTGATCCTATGTACTTGTGTTGAGTGTTACTTTCATTTCACTCCTTTCCTTTTGTTGAATTGCACCAGAGCTTTAGGCTATATGTTCGTTTAATATACTCATGACATTTGTCATGTTAGAGAACATGGCCAAATAGTATTAGTTCAAAATTTTGAAGAATAAATTTTAAGTTTAAATTTTAATTAAAGGTATAATATATAATTGATCAAGGTGTTCTGTTAAATAGATATAATGTGTATGAAAATTTGTAATTATCCCCTTTTACGTATCTCAATTTTATAACTACAGCTAGGCTACCTAGTGCACTCATTATTTAAACACACCTAGTACAAGTGTAATCCAATTGAAGAGTGATACATTATATTGTTATGTCCAAGTTGTTTCTGTATATGTGTTGACTAAGTAGTGCATGGCGGGGAAACTAACCAGACTTCTCTGCCCATGTATCCTTGAACAGGATTTTGTGTGTGTTTGTATTATCCTTCTACCTTGTTTTAGTCTGGTACAAGCCAATCATCATTCTTGAAGTGCCAACTTCATGTAAAGATGTACCAAGCAACAAAAAAAAAAAGTTTTAGAAGGAATTCATTATCTAGCCTGCATAGCTCACTACAATGGTTGTGCAGTTGTAGTGCTGTATCTCTATTTGTAGCTGTGTAGTGTTTCTAGCTCTGTCATCCATTGCCTATTGTTAGCTAGTCGGACAGAGTGAGTGGGGAAGCCGTGGTAACTTTCTTCCTTGAAGAGGCAGAAAGAATGGATGCATGAATGAGATGAGTTTTGTTAAGTGTGTGGTGAGTGGTGAGTACAGATTCTCTAGGTTGAAATTACGTATGGTAATGAATCTCTGCTCTCTATCCTTTTGCTAGTTGTGTCTTCAAATGAATGATTGAATTTAATTGTGCTAGTATGTAGTTGTTATGGCTACTAAGTGGTCATGAAGTTGATTTTTTATTAATTATATGGTGAAGTGCACACACACACACATACAAGTATATGATACAGTACACATATTCACACATACATAAGTACACAAACACACATGCAAACACACACACACGTTCACGCACACACACACTCATACACACAAAACATCCACTATGCACACATGCACATGTGCTCACAAACATACATACACATCCAGTCACCCACATGTTAGACACAACATCCATATACACACATCTTTGAACCTTGAAGCATACATACACACACATGCACGCAAGAGTTTACCGACATTCACACATGAATGATGGGGTGTTTTCAAAAACACAGGCAAGACTTTTCTCACTGAAGACATGCATGCTAAAAACTGTCCGATTATCTCTTTTGTGTGTTTGATGAACAGTCTCACCTCACGTGCAGTCTTACCTCATCGTAAAAAAGCCAGCATTAACTCTCATTAGCTTACTAGGATAAGCCACTGTAGATAGTGGAGTGGAGACAGAAAGGGCATTAAATGGAATTCTATCTAACACATACATACTTTCTTAGAATTTTTGTGTGGTCGGTTTAAAATTCATCATCTTGTCAGTCACATGACCTCGACCACTAGTAGTGCATTGTAATATAGAAGATTGGCATTGGACTTTATACATGTGTGACTATGAATTTAGAAGTGTGGTTTGAGGGGGCAGAGCATGGTGGTGTGAATATCAGCCCACACAGAGTCATGAATACAATTACTGAGCTGGTTCAAACTCTTGAGTTGTGTGTGTTATGATGCAATCAAATTGTTATTATCCAACTTTCGTGGTTACCAACACTGGCGGGTGTTTGTGTAGGTTAGGTATGTAAACTGGTTGGTGAAAGTCTTGCCCAAATGTGGCGGAACTGTATGTTATTCTGCAGTGTAGGAAAATGTTTCAGTAAGGTGGGGAGATTTGGGAGGGGGGGGGGGGGGGGGGGGGGGGGGGGGGGGGTGGGGGGTGGGGGGGGGGGGGGGGGGGGTGTTGGTGTGGGGGGGGGGGGGGGGGGGGGGGGGGCTTGTTTTATATGGTTTAAAGTTTAAAAGTGTTCATGTGAGAAATCCCCTTGTAAAATTGTGCCCCAAAAATTATGGTGGCTCCAGCCCCCAGAGCCTCCCCCCCTTCTACGCCAGTGTTGTTTCTATCAACTAGAGAATACTGTACATGGATACAACACACCATGTACACAGAAGATACATTATTATTGAAAATCAGCTACATACCTAAATACTACATACATGTAATTCCTCAGAATGGGCAACATTATATGTATAATATTTTTCAGCGTGTGTTCATGACGTGATCCTTACGGACCAATTTCCACATGATATTGACGGTATCATGGAATATGCAAAAAGAATTAACTATTCATTTAACTTTTGCATTTTGTGTTATGCGATGTTTTGATATTATGTATGTTACGATCTACTGTGTGTATGATAGTGTTTGTAGATTTACTAAATTGTATAATAATTGAATGACTACACTTGCAGTATTTACCTTTTTTTTCTTCCTGTTTTTCTTCTCTGTAGTGGAATACGGTGTGAAGGTGTGCAAGAAGGGTGACAGCGAAGTCCGATTATGTGTGAGTGGATAATTAGAACTCATCAACAGATATTATCACCTTCTCTGCTATCACTTTCTCTGCTATCACTTTTCTAAGTGCATTAAAGTGGCTGGTTAATGATTGCACGCTAAGTTGTTATTATGAGGTTTGTTTATCTTGGTAGATGTAAGTGCAGTCTACCCATAGGATGCCGGTTGTCATGTATGTATTATGTGGAGGTGTCAGTCAAGAGAGTAGGGTGAGAGGTGAGGAGACTGTAGTGGAGGGCAGAGGGCAATAGGAGAGAGAATGAGGCTATAACACAGGACTCCATGAATCTTGTTCCGTTTACATTTCTTCTGTTATCAATATGGGATTCTCTCTGGACTCGGATTATCTTGGCTGAGTGATGTGGAATGTGGGATGTGTGAAGTGTTATGTCTTCTACAACTGCACCTATCTCTCTGATGTACAGTATGCCAGACACAGATTGTGGGGTTGCTTAGCAGCAGTTGGTTATTCTTGAATGATTTCATGGGATAAGGTCACCTTTAAGTGTTTTAGCTTTTAGTAGAACGGGCTATCAGAGGAAGTTGGATTTATTATTATTTGGGACATGTATTACAAAACTAGGAGCATTTTTTTTTTGTATGGCAGTGAATGTCCTTTTGAATAACTCTGTGAGTGTATGTTTGTGAACAGGTTTTACACTACCATTTGCTTTTTAACTGTCTACTCGAAATGTTTGTGCTGTCTTTTACCATTACTTAAACTCGTTAGATCTGTTTAAGTTATTGCCACTAAAACCTTTGGGGAGGAAACAGAGGCTAGTTCATTATGAGCTGAGGCAGTCCAAAATAACAATATAAATACATTCACACATGTATATGCATACACACACACACACGTATTCACACACTAACGCTATATGTACATGTATGCACACACTAAAACATTACATGCTTATATTTTGACAGTCTACAATAACAATCTAATTACTTGCACACACGTAATGTGCACACATATTCACTAACACACACACATATTCACTAACATACACTAACACACATATGTACAATGCACACACTAAAACATACATGCTTATACAATTATTATTTTGAGAGAGATGGTGTAGGGAAGTGGCTACTCATCAGTTATTAAAGTTATTTCTAATAGTGATGTCACTGTGAGAGTCATTACTCTATTATGTTTACTACTGTGTTAGTTCAGGAGCTGTGAAGAGATAGCTGTTAGTGAAATATACCATAGTGACCAACTCTCCTTGGGCTGTGGTTGTTATGAATTGTATCCATTAAGTGAAGCTTTCCCCTTCTTCCTCCTTCTACAGAACTTCGGTAAAGGGAAGGATAGATTCCCCCCACCCCCCCACCCCCTCCCCCCGAGTTAGATTTGCTTGTACATTTATTTTGTTTATTTGTGCATAATTGCATGAACTCAAGCAAGCATTTTTTTGTGTCAATGATAACACTGTAATTCATACATCTTGTTATTGTTTTTATTTTTGTGTTCCTCTATATTCGTGGGTTGTTGTCATTGCGATGGTTACCTGGACATCAGCTATGGGATATAGCAGGTGAGTAATACTTATATAAATATTTCCTGGTATTTAATTTTTATTAGCTTAGTAGCGTTAAACTAGATATATAAATTCACAATACGTTTAAGCTCGTAAACCTTCTTCAGTTGTGAGGTATATACGGTCATATACACATCACAATAGAAGAAGGCTTATGAGCTGAAATGTAGTGTGAATTTATACGTGTTTTAATGTATTGCTTCTAAGCTAATAAAAGTTAATTACCAGGAATTTATTAAAATTAGCAGTGAAAATCTATGACATTTTATAATTATGTGCATTTCGAAGCTATTAATAGTTTCACTTTTAAAAATTGCTTAGTACTAGGTGCTTATCCTGTATAACGTCCAGCTGGGTTATTTTTTGATTACATGAGAATTTGCACACGGCGCAAGTTTGCACATAAGACTAGTTTGCACATGGCACTATTGAAAACAGGTCGGGCCATGCCACTTGTTGCGTGGAAGTGGAGCATTTGATCCGTCTTTAACACAACAAAACTATCAGAACTTACGGTTACCAAATTTTTGCATGTTAATTACACCTGGGCACTTATATTTGACAGAGAAGCAGACAGGTGGGCACTTGTGTGTAGTGGACTCTTACCTTATAGACCTTGATACTCTCTGTAACAAATATTATAGTCAGTAATTAACATGTATATGAATTATAGCAGAGTTAGTGATAAGCTGTTGTGTTGTCATTCGAACTCGTTTCATCAACGTTATGGAAGACGGCCCATTTATTAATAAAACAAACTAATTACTCTTGTATGGCAGACACTGTGTTGCAAATTTCCCAACGTAACTGACTGTCAGTTAAGGAACAGTTTCAGTTTTCGTTGTTTTGTTGTGTGTGTTTCAGTTACTAAAATGTATTTATATTCTTAAAGGATCAGTTTGAATATACATGTAAGGTAAATTAATGAACTGTGCTTTCATAAGTTGGAGCTGGGAGGAGTCTTGCTGGCTTGCCATGTACACACACTGTGGGATATCTGTCATCCCTGAGTCACTCACTCACAGGGATGCACTGTGTGTGGTAGAAAGTGGACTGTCTGCTCATGTAAGCACAACTCTGCCAGGTTATCCTTCTTTACTTCGTCTTTTCTTTGTGGATAAGTTGTATGTATGTATGTGTGTATGATTGTGTGAGGGTTTGCTTTGTGTTACAATTGATGCCTCCTTAGGTCGTACGTACAGTACCTACATATCTCATTGTTCTATTAGATGTATTCTCTCTCTTTAATTATAATTGAGAATAAAATTATGATTCTATGTACAACTTCTTTTTTTCTTTTCAGAGTTAGTATTTGGCTAAACTACTAGCTATGATTGTGACTATGTCCCAGCAGTTCTTTCTGTCTCCATTGAGGGAGGCTTGTCTATACACCGTGGGATGTTTAGTGCTGGTGCATGCCATTCATTTGATACAGGAGAATACCACGAGTCTGTTGGCTTAGTATTTACATGAGTGTTGCAGAAGCGTAAATACGGCCAATCAGATCAGTGATATTCTGCAGTATCCAATGAATAATGAATGTATTATGTACTGCTCATGTTAACACCATAGTAATGAGTCTCTAGTGCAATTAATAACCTGGAGGGACGTAATAACCCACCATGAAAACTCTGAACACAGGTGATATGGGAAAATATTGCCTTCAATCCACATCCTGTTTACTTTAATGCATTCCCTATGTGGCCACAGGTATCCACTCTGTGTCCTATCATTAAGAAATCTCATTGATTCCAGCCCCATAGAAAGAGTCCTTACACTTTCCAGCAACTATAAACATGTTCTGCTCAAGCTTGACCAACAATTCACATGCACCTTTTTAAATAGATATAATAATTACATACTTCATATGAACAATTGTCTTATATATGATACGAATATAGCTTTTCAGTGGTAATTGCTTTATATATACACACACATATATAATAAGGTACATATACCTCACTCTTTAAATGTATTCCTACAAGACAAGCCATTGGCTCCGTGTGCGAAACACTCACTTACAAGCATTTGCACAACTCACAACAAGAGGGAACATGAAAGAACAAGCCAGGCTGGCAGAAGGCGGCAGACCTTCCTGTGCATATGTGTCTATTATATTGTAAAGGACGAGTTGGCAATCCTTGAGGTTCAGTTTGTCTATTGAGAATAACTCACTTATTCCCAATGATGGCAGTGTTAGATTGTCCGTGTTGCTTGCATGTATATAAGTGTATCTACATTAATTTCTTCCATGTACTCTACGTATCAATCAATTATCAGTTATAAAGTCCTACCGTCTGGTAAGGAAGTTTTTGGGTAAAGTATCATCGTGCGCTCCTTATGTCGTATGGAAGTTATATTATTATTATACCAGTTATATTGTGTGTTGCGTATTGTTTTATCTTATTTAATTATACGGGGGTGGTTGTAAGACAACAGATAGCACAAATGATGATCTAGCTAAATTAGTTCTAATTGATAATTGTTCATAAACATGCCACATCTGTTTTAAAATAGCTGATTTAAAACAAATGGACAGAAAGCTTGTCCTTAATGCTAGTTTATATGTTGATAATGGTATAATCACTGTATACTGTGTATTCAAGCCAAGAATAACTATGTGCCTTGAGATTCTTCATTAGTTGCACTGTAATTACCCGTTTAGGATTAATCATAGGTTAATGATAGTTGCAAGTAAAACTACAACTGCTACAGTTTGTGTTGTCAATAATGGATAGATCTCTATGATTAGTTCTCTCAAGATCTTCGTTTCTTTTCCCGATATGTGATACTTCTCTTAGCTTGCTTAGTCCGTATATAACTACTGTGCTGTGTGTTGTACTATAAAGTCAGGCCTCAGTTGACAATTCCTACTGTGTTATTGGGTTCTTAAGTGTGCACTTGAAGGAACTGACCTGTACACAGGTGATCAATAATACAGGAGATTGAATTAGCTCACCCACTCAAAATACTTTGAAGGAACAGTTTTGCAACTAATGGCGGCGCGACCAAACTTGGCGATTTGCGGAGCTAGATCCCTTGCAGACGACTTGAATAGGACGGGGTATTGTAAGTGGTTGAGTAGCCTTGCTGCTACGATCCACTGTACATAGAGTGCAATGTCGATCATCAGAACGTCAATCTTTTGAAATGTCAATTGACCAAATAAGCATAATGACCTTGTGTGCATTTAAGGACTGTTGTTGTTGTTTTTTGTTACAAAAGTGGCTATCTTCAGATTCTCATGCACAGACAAAAGGCTCGAACATCCTAATCATCTGTAGTTGACGTTCCACTGCACTTGTACATACACGTAATGTAGGACTTGCACAGGTCCAGCACTCTCTAATACTGAATTGTGATTTCAGACTGTCACTTAAAAAATGAATTAACAATATATATTTCATATTACTTATGAGCTTCTATGTGTGCACACACCTACATGTACAGGCAATACCTATGCTCACATATACATTCCTACATACATACATACCTTACATACATTTGTACATGTGTACTGTGGGGGTCTGGAGAGCTTAATCACCAGGCAACCTCGCACTCTCAGGAACGTTTCGCTGCCACCAGAGAACGTGTGGCTGAGCGCAGCTTGCGCCTAAGTAAGATGCACGTTTATAATACAAATTACAAAGAACGCACAGAGAAATCAAGTAATTAAACAAGACCTGACTACACACGAACTGAGACACGAGGTCTCACGACTCCGTTCTTATATGCACGCACAAATGACCATACATGGAAACGTTCAGTGACCACACCCAAAACTCGAATAAACGCACAACATTGAATAAAATACTAAATAACGCACATCACATAAAAAATGAAATACATATGAGTTTCTTCTTCTTTGCCTTTACTTCTCTTCCATCTTTTCATCTTCTCTCTTCTTCATTGTCTCGCTCCCCACATCAACCCCTCCAGAGATTGGTCCTTTAGGGGTGATCTCGACTACAAGGGGAGGCGCATCTTCTTGCATCTCCCAGGTCCTCCTCGACATGCCATCAGCATTATTAGTCTCCACACCAGGGGACGGTAGACTATCCGGGCATCCCTGTCTCGCAAGTTGAGGGCAAAGCCTCAAACATTTGTTTAAGTGTGAACTAGATAATTGGGATATACAAGGTTCGTGGTCTGTTACCACTGTAAAAAGTCTGACTGTATAGATATCTATCATAATGGTTGATGGCAGAGACGATGGCTAAACTCTCCAACTCGGTGACCGAGTAGTTCTTCTCGGCACCGCGAAGCTGTCTCGAGTAAAATGAGATAGGCACCTCTCCATCCTCACGATCGGCATGCAAACACGCTCCAACACCAGCGCCGGATGCATCGGTGTACGCGATGAACCTGTCACTGGGAGTAGGCACAAACAACACAACATTACAAGACAATGACTCACACAAAATTGTGAAGGCCTCTGACATCTCCTCACTCCAATCCACCAGCTTAGGAGTACTGAGGGCTGTTGACGGGGTCAGAATTGCTGCAGACCTCGCAAAACCTGGAATGAATCTTCTATAGTAACCCAGAGCGCCAAGGAACGTCCTCAGCTGCCTCTTGGTCTTGGGCTTCCCATACTCCTTAAAAGCTAACACACGATTTTCAGGCACTGTCACTGTTTCCTCTCCCACCATGTGACCAAGGTATTTCAACCTCTTTCTTCCAAAAACACTTTTCTTCCTCTTAACTGTCATCCCAGCACTACTAATACATTCTAACACACACATCTGTTGAAGCGTACCTCTCCTCCACCCAGCCAGCGTACAGCACATCGAGGGGACCATGGAATTTCCTACCATAGGGGACAGTCCTGTGTCACGGTTTGGAACCATTCTGATTGCACTTAAAGCCATAGGTAAGTATTGGACGCAATCAATCCCGCTATTGACAGCCTTTGCCAGCATGGGCTTGAGTGTCCCGTGGAGGCGCTCGACGACACCATTAGACTGGGGTCTGTATGGTGACGTCGAGATGCAGTCTATTCCACACTGCTCATAAAGCTGTTTGACAACTTTGGACAGAAACACCTTGCCCCTATCCGACATCACTTTCATAGGGAAGCCAACCTTCGAAAAGATGTTCATCATTGCGTCGGCCACTTCACTCGCTGATCCCGACCTTAAAGGGACAGCCAAACACACATACGTAAGTATAAACCTACAGCCGCGCTTGCCCTTTGTCAAGGGGCCAACTATGCGACACTCTGAAAAGGTTCAGAGATCACAGGCTTCTCACACATCTTTGCTTTGGAGTTCCCGACTTATTTAGTCTTAAGCACGGATCACAAGATGGAGTGAATGTGAGAACATCTTTGCCCAGCCCTGGCCAGGCAAATCGGCTGTTTAGTAACTCTCGCTCCCCACATGTACACAGTGCAATATATACAATTACACCATTTGTAACACTACTGTTAGATTATACAAGAGAATGACCTAACTGTCTAATGTGTACTATATACTGTATGTAATGTGTGCGTAGGCCAGGATCCATTCAGAGAGCTCATGCCCCAGTACGCCCGCCACTCAGTGCTGGCGGTGGTCATGTGTGATGTGACTAGGAAAGACACCATGTACAAGGGAGCACAGGTGTGGAAGAACTCCGTGGAGACCTCTGTGTACCTGCCCACTGGACAACCCATTCCCTGTGTGCTACTCATCAACAAGGTGAGAGGGACTTCCTTAAAGTTATAATAATGCCTAATTTTCTCTGTTAACAGCCAATATGTTATATTTTTATTAGACATTTAATTATAAAGGGATATGGTCAAATTTTGGTTTTATGAGCTTATGCAAGTTATTGTATGTAAAGAAAATTGTCTACAGTGTAGCAGTGAGTTACACAGTGAGGTAGAGTTTTTGGTACACTCAATCCTCTCTTGTTCTCTATTACGGCACCCATCTGTACCTGGCATAAGTTAGCCACTCAATCAATTCTTTACCACACGAGGTTGTTAATTTGACGACCATTACCTATTGTGCCAGCGCAGACTCGTTATTTCTAGTTCCAGAGAGTTTTAGAGAAACCTACAGAGTGTATGCAAGTGAAGAGGACTGTGCTTAAGCTTGAATAAAAGCTTAAAACTTATTGAAAAAGGTTTGCTCAATTATGTAGTTAAAGAAAACTATGACTTTCCCTGAGTAAACGGCATTTCTGAGATACGGGCACCCTCAGATCCCAAGGTGCGGAGATTGAGTGTATCTGGATATATTTGCTTATAATCGTTTATTTATAATTATTTATTCATTTATTTGTTTATTAATTGTTATTTATTTTTTTAATTAATTAATTAAATAACAATTAATAAACAAATAAATGAATTAAATAAATAATATGGCAGTTACTGAAATATGCATACATTTTATAAAAATGATTTACAATTATTAGTAAAATGAGAAAATGTCATTAAAATTTACTAAATAAACACTTCATAACTTGCAGTGTTTGCAGTGTGCATGTATTCGAATGGTTTATTTTTGTTTGCAATTCACTGACAAGATTATTAGAATAGTTATACGACTAAAGACTAGATTGTGTGTGTTTGTTAAACCATCCCAGTGTTGATATAATGTCTGTGTATACAATGCGTACATGCATACATACCTTCACGTGGTTGTAAGATTTTGAGTTTAGGCACACTTAACAGACCTAAAAATAACACTCAAAAATTGTCTGGACAATTTGTCCGAACCTATTAAAGTTTGCCTGGACATTGACTTATTTTGAGTGGTCAACCCATTTTATTACAATAATTATTGCTATAGTTTCTTCTGCCAACAATTTTACTTTCAAACTTTTTACAAGCTGCAAGCAAGCTTTGTTATTTTTGTCCCAGACACCTCACAATCAAGCCAAGACATAAAAGTTTTTTTTTTATGGCTATACAATGTCGGAACAAATGATAGGAAGCTGTTGGTTGCTCTTGTTTCTTTGTGACTTACATACATGTAGGTACTGGATTTTGAGTTGAATGAATTGTTTTTATTTGTTTTTTTGTTTTTTTAATTATGTTCACAATAAGTCAGGGGAGGGACCTATAATTGTCACTGTGTGCATTCTCCTTCTATTTTGGAAAAATAAAATTTGAATGACACAATATTTTCTTGTTATTTGTTTGTTTGTTTGTTTGTTTGTAGTGTGATTGTACGAAGGACCAGAAGCAAATCTCATCTGAAGAAGCTCACAGGTTTGCCAAGGACAATGGCTTTAGGAAGTGCTTTGAGACAAGCGTAAAGGATGGCACAAACATAACAGCAGCATTGGAGTGAGTCGCTAGAAATGAAGTCTTTGTATGTAGCTATTTCGAGACTTATTAAAACGTGTACAGGACACACAAAGTTGTGCGCCTCATGATATGTGGTAAAGGGTCGTCAACCCTAAGTGTATTATTATTATTATGTAATTTTTTTAAAAATTTTTTACTTCCCCCCCCCCCCCTCCCCAAGTAATCTTAGAATGCCGATCTTTGTTATAGTTACATGGTTGATATCATCTTGGCTTACGAAGAAGATGGAGACATGGTGGCTTTGGACTTTGAGGACGACGGAATTAGGTTACAGTCGTATAAAGAAGGCCGGAAACAAGTGTCCACCTGTTGTCTCAGTAGATTAAGTGAACCTTCTACAGACTCTAATGGCAGGATTAGATGATCACACATGCACACGTCATTTCTGCCCTTTCCCTCATTTAGTTCTCATTTTGGTTGTGTTTCATATTTTCTTCCATGACTGCAGCGTTTCTTTTTGTATGTTCATACATTCTGCACTCAATGCTTCATTTCTGCATCAAAATCTCATATCATTAATTTATTATATTATTATTATGTTATTGTGGTTATTGTTATAGTTTATTTCTAAGAATTCAATACGAACAGTGAGTTAAAAACCACTTCTGTATGTAACATGTTGCTTTAATAAGCATGATGACTTAGCATAGGTGATGGAAGTTGCTTGGAAGTGGGGTGGGTGGGTCACCATATTAAACTAATTAGAGTTTTTTTAAATCGAATGAAATTTTGATGATGTAAAATTGAATTGGATTTTAGCTAAATAGCTGGCAGTCAGAGCTTAAAATCTTCATCTTCAAGCAATGTCTGTCAGTTCAATGTTATCTTGACAGGGTGTACTGTAGGTGTAGACTCAGTATAGTCCCCTCCACCACTTTATACTAGTTCACAGAGAGAGAGAAAAGTACTTGCTTGAAACCAGCTACCCTCGACTTAGCGGTCATGTATAATATTTCCTTCTAGAACATTGGAGTGCCCTATTAACCTATTCTATCCTCTTTTTTTTTTTTTTTTTTTTTTTTTTTTTTTTTGCTTAATCTCACGTAGGAAGACCCTTTACCTACAGCTACGTTGGGAAAGGGTCTGGTGGCTAGGCCCTGCCAGATTATGCTAGCATTTTTTTCTGGAATAATAGACATGTAATAGCATAGTGGAATAATTCACTGTATACTATGGTGAACACAGAACACTAGCCATGGTCAACCAGAAATCGACTGATAGTTTACTATGAAAAGTTGAAACACAAGCATAGTGAAAACATGAAGATATGTTACATGGACTCTACGAGGAGATATGTAAACCTGAAGTACACTGATCATTATAATAATACTATAAAAATGTTCAGACCTTGCAAGTAACTAATTTATTTATTAAACTTGTGTATACATAATCTTAAACCCATTTTTTGCCTGCAAATGAAAGGTTAAAAGTTTCTGTAGCTTCTCTTCCATCCACACCAGATTAATTGTAATAATTGTGAGAAAACAAACTGGGTTAGCCTTAATTCAGGAAACTTCAATATCGTCCAGGAATTTTTTTAAAATACAAAACTCTCTTCATGCAACGGCCTTAGCTAAACTTTCCACTGTAAATCCAACTAAATTTTTCTGGCAAAGGGGTCTACTCAATATGTCTTGCCAAAAATTTTCTTCAGTAAACTCTTTAGACTTATAAACAGCAACAATTGGTATTCACCCTGACATACTCTGATTTGGCTGCTGTCATCCATTTCACCACAATATAAAGCAACAACACTCCTTTTGTACATGCACATAACTCATTCCTTCATCAAGGCAATAACTGGGCTCACTACTAGTACAATTGAAATCTTGAAGCTAGAGGAACTAGGAGATTTAACGCTGTCCAATGCCATAGATAATCTAGCAGCAAAGGGACTTGCTTTTGGCAGTTGGTAGGAATACAAAAAAACATCCTCTCCTCTCATGTATTCCATAAGCCTAAGCAATTTCTTTCGAGAATCCTAGTGTCACCTTATTTGCAGCAAGTTCCACTGACCCATTCCTCTAGTAGCTGAAGTCTTTGGACAGCGAAACAGAGCTGATTGAGTGGCTGCAGTAACCCTTACTGACAACCACTACTGGAAACCTAAACTTTCCCCGAGATCTGGAGGGTATTGAACTGATACTATGTACTAAAGCCACCAGACCCTTCCCTGGCGTAGCGGTAGGTAAAAGGTCTTCCTACCTGAGATTACCCCCAATCCCGTCCCCCTTAGCGTCGTAATGGAGGTTAATTTTTCCAAATAATAGTTTGGACGCGCCTTCAGAAGCGTTAACTGATTAGAAAACTTAGCTCAAGATGAATTATTTACTATTTCGCCATTTAATTATGCACGTAGCGTTGCTATCATTAGGCTGTAACAGGGATTGGCGGAGAATAGAAGTATACTTAGGGTCAATTGTGCCAAGTGACGTTATTGTTCCAGAAAGGGGTGAGGTAATAGCCCGCTGTGGCAGTTTATCTCCAGTTGAATGGTCTTACTCCCCACGTAGACTACTGAGGGACAACTTTCGGCCACCGGTTTCCAGGAGACATCGCAGAGGGCATAAAATGATTAAGCTTACGAAGTTAACGGTAAGGGACTCAGGGTTTTATTATTGTCATGGAACGACCAACGAATCATCTTTCCAAAATTCTCTAATGGTTACGGTAACTAACGAAGTACCTGATGAAATTGTGTCGCCAAGTCGGGTAGAAGTTTCGCGCGGAAAATCTGTAACACTAACCTGTGGTAGTGTAAAGCCAGTGGAATGGATAAGCGTGAATTATTATCAGCAAAAAAAAAGTATTGCTGATAATAGCTTGATATTACATCGTCTCCAAAAGAAAGACAGTGGGCTGTATTATTGCAGGGGATTGGACGGCTTTTGGAATCGAATTTTTCACACTTCTGCAACAATAATAGTCGATGGCTACGTTAAACATATGAATACAATTCATTAATATTTGATTACCTTAGCTACCTCCCACCCAGTTACAGTAATTGGAGTTACCCTTACTAAAAATGAAAATTTACTGTTAAAAATAGAACTGGTGTTATGATTTGTTAATACTGAAAGTTTCTTACAATCACAGATAAACTTCCCAATCATATATAAACTTACTTAAAACGTATAATACTTCTACTATTTCCTGGAGATTTTATTTTACTTCTGCAGGCCAGCAATTACTATTAGGAGAAGGTACCTACCAAGAATAAAGACAAAATGTCAATTGCATCTCAAGAAATGGTCCCTTCACCATAATTTAGGGCTAATTTACTTTAGTTTTCTATTTTACTCAACATAATTAAGGTGAATTGTTGTCTATTTTTACTGTACAACTCAACGTTATAAGGTCGGCTCACGTTTTAATTTAGGTCCTATGCCACACCACTCAGACTACCCGGCAGACTACTCAGACTACTGCGCAGACTACTAGGCAGACTGCTACGGAGACTACTACTCAATTTCTTTGCTGTCTTCATCATTGTTAACTTTCTTCTACAAGTGCTCCTGTAAGTATGTATCAAATAATTCTTCACTGGAATCCATAGCACCCCTTTATTCATCATCAATCTTACATGGGACTGACTAGAATGCCATTGGCCTTATAGCTATGTTTGTGACAATTGTATTAATCTACTATAATCTTAGAGGAATTGCTGTTCCTTTGTAGTAGTCCACAATGCTACCGCCGTGAAGACAAAAAGGAGGGGGTGTGGAGAGGGGAAAAGCGGGAAGTAGGGGAGGGGGGGGGGGGGGGGGAGGGGGGGGTTAATTGGGGGGGGGGGGGGAGGTAAGAGAGGTAGCGAAAAAGGGGGGAAGGAAAGGAGGGGGGTAAAGGGACAGCAGGCAGGGGAGAAACGGGTAGGAGGGGTGAGGAGTGTGTGTGGATAGGGGGGGTATGGGTGTGGAGAGGAGGCGGAGGTGGGTCCAGGGTGTGCCGTGGTGTGGAGGAATAGTCGGTAGAGAGAGAGTGAAAGAGAGAGGGGAAAGAAGGCAGTGGAATAAGAAGGGGGTAGAGGCGGGGGGGAGAGAGGTGGAGGAATATTGAAGAGTGAAATAAGAGGGATGAAGGGGATAAGAGGTGGGGGTTGATAGGGGAGGGAGTGAAGGGGCTTAGGGGGGGACGGGAGGAAAGGAAATCACAGAAGAGTTGGGGGGGGAGTTAAAGGCAGCGAAAGCGGGTAAGGGAGAAATGGGGTGACGGAGGAAAGCTAAAGGATGCAATGTAATAAAGGCCAAAAAAAAAAGGAGGGGAAGACTGGGAGAAGAGGGAGTTTTTCCTTTTAGAGAATTGTAATCAGTGGAACTTTAATACTACACTCACGAAATCAGAATAAGGTTAGAGCCTACGGTTTGGTAAAGGTGCCTAATTTGATATGCTTTACAGCTCAGTGTGGCCGGTTGCTACCCTGCAAGAAGCCTCCAGTATAGCGGCTATAGTTTGTTGGCGTGAAACACCAAAGACGATGGTATCAAAGGGCTTTTCTGTATTTAAATGAATATCTTATCATATTATTATGGTGGCTTCTTCACTATGTTTAACATTTTATCTACCGCTTACAGTAAAAACTGGAGTAGAATTCCAGTATACGTCGGACATATAGTACCTAGATATGTCGTTATTGAAGAAAAAACTCCACTAACGTTGTACTGTGGGAGCAGATCTGCCGTAAATTGGACTTTTATGCCTGATTATCTTCCAATAGGACATCGCAGACGATTTTCTCTCCCGGAGCGACACCGGATAGGATACAAAAACGTTTCGTTATTTAATTTATACGCAGTAGATTCAGGGTTTTATTATTGTGAAGGGTTAGGACATGATTTAAATTTTCTTATTTATATGCAAGTCAAGGTAGTAAATTACGTGTCATTTGGTCAAGTATTGCCGACTCGGATAGAAGTCACCGGGGGAAGTTCGGTAACCCTGAAGTGTGGCAGTGTAAAGCCAGTAGAATGGTTTGGTGTAAATTATTATGAACAAAAGAAAACTATAGAGGGCAATATTTTAACCTTACACCAATTAAAAAAAGAGCACAGTGGTCGCTATATGTGCAGGGGTTACAATCACTTGATCAAAAGTATTTTTCACTGCTCAACAATAATCATAGTGGACAGTAACGTGGAACGTATTAATCGGCACTACCGCCATCCTTCGAATAATCTCACAATTATCGTCTAATGGATTACTCATGTTGCACATCTTTAAAGTAAAACTTAATTATACTCTCAAATAATAAAAAAACAACAACACAAGAACAGCTTGCTAAGTCTCTGGTAATAATTGGGCGAGCGAAGCCAGACTTTCACTAACGAGTCTCAATTGAGATTTTTATATAGACTAGTGGTGTGTTTGAGCACAAATGGCCAGTGAGCCTTAAACTACACTACTATTGTTAAACAATTGATTTTAACTTCTAACACTCAAGCAACTAAAATGAAGTTGAGTTTTTAAATTACATATATATACGGTAAAGGGGGATTCAATGCCATAGTAACCGGTTTGAATTGAAAAAGAAGCAACAAATTAGGTCACGTTATTTAAACTTTTTCTTTGTGATAATCTTAGTAGTAGTTGTAACGCACAATACTTTCATACAACTGAACATACATTCGTGGTTAGTCTAGCGGACATTGAATTTTCAAATAAATATCGTTGCATAAAGAAATGGAGCTCCCAAAAGTTTTTGAGTTTTAACTTCACCCCAAAAGAATTCAAAGCGGTTAACAATTCAATTTCTAAGGTGATTACGGGCAATGGTCGCTAAACTGGGGGATTCTGTTTAGTGAAGTTTGGGACGGGGTCGAACACGGAGCGAACAGAAAAATACGAGAGGGTCGAAGTACAAAATGACATACGTAGTTCCCACATAATAAAATTCCCTGATTTTCAAAACGGTAAACAATTCAATTTCTAGACTGATCGCGATAAACCAGAGGATTCTGTTTAGTGCAATTTGGGAGGGGGTCGACCACATAACTAACACAAAAACGCGAGGGTCAAAGTACAAAATGACCTACGTACGTCCATATATAATTGGCGAGCGAGCGTAGCGAGCGAGACACTTACTGGGGTAACACAATTGAAAATCGGGGATGTTTGTGTATTCGCTTTTAAGGTGATTTGTATATGACACTTACAGGGGTAACACAATCGAAAATCGGGGATGTTTGTTTATTGGCGAGCGAGACACTTACAGGGGTAACACAATCGAAAATCGGGGATGTTTATTTATTTATTTATTTGTATATATGTATGGACGTATGTATGTCATTTTGTACTTTGACCCTCGCGTTTTTGTGTTAGTTCGGTAGTCTACCCCGTCCCAAATTGCACTAAACAGAGTCCTCTGGTGATCGATCAGTACCCGTCATCACCCTAGAAATTAAATTGCTTACCGTTTTGAATTCTTTTGCGGGTGCAGTTACAACTTGAAAACTTAAGGGACTTCCATTTCTATTCGAGTTAGTGGCGGTGGTAAGTCAATGCGCTCTTTGTCATGGTTATAAGCCGTGCGCAACAGTATTTACTTGAAAATACATAGACTACTGCGAAGGTAAGTCTGTGTAGGTGCATGTCCAGTTGTGTCAAAGCATTGTGTGTTACAACCACTACTTAGCTAAAGAATATCACAAAGAAAACTTTTAAATAACGTGTATTGTTCTGTTGTTGTTGTTTTTTCCTTCAATTCAAGCAGTTGCAGAGAGTTGTTACTATGGCACTGAAATCCCTCTACCCTGTATGCTAAATTTAAAAACTGGACCTTATTTTCAGTAGCTTGAGTGATAGAAGTCAATAAAAATAGTATAGTCTTTAGGCTCGCTCGCCATTTGTGCTCAAGCACACCACTAGTTTATTTAGATATATGTTTGGACGTATGTATGTCATTTTGTACTTTGACCCTCCGTATTATTGTGTTCTTTCCGCGTTCGACCCAGTCCCAAACTTCACTAAACAGAATCCTCTGGTGTAGCGACCATTACCCGTATCACCTTAGAAATTGAATTGTTTACAGCTTTGTTTTGTTTTGCTGGTGCTGGGGGAGCTCCATTTCTATTCGAGTTAGTGGCGGTGGTAAGTTAATACACTATTTGTCACAGTTATAAGCACAGTTTTGCGGGTGCAGTTAAAACGCAAAAACTTATGGGAGCTCCATTTCTATTGTTAGTGGCGGTAGTAAGTTAATACGCTATTTGTCACAGTTATATTATAAGCCCTACTAAACAGCATTTACTTGAGAGTGGTTACTATGGCATTGAATCCCCTTTACCGTATATGCATAATTTAACAACTCAACTTTATTTTAGTAGTTTGAATAACAATAGTGTAGTTTAAGGCTCGCTCGCCATTTGTGCTCAAGCACACCACTAGTTATATGTATGGACGTACGTATGCCATTTTGTACTTTGACCCTCCGTATTTTTGTGTTCGCTCCGTGTTCGACCCCGTCCCAAACTTCACTAAACAGAATCCTCCGGTTTAGCGACCATTACCCGTATCACCTTAGAAATTGAATTGTTTACCGCTTTGAATTGTTTTGCGGGTGCAGTTAAAACTCAAAAACTTATGGGAGCTCCATTTCTATTCGAGTTAGTGGCAGTGGTAAGTTAATACGCTATTTGTCACAAGCCCTACCCAACAGCTTTTAATTGAAAATTCATTGTCCACTAGACGAACCACGAAGGTAAGGTATGTTCAGTTGTGTGAAAGTATTGTGCGTTACAACTACTATTAAGAATATCACAAAGAAAACTTTAAATAACGTGATTTGATTTTGTTGCTTCTTTTTCAATTCAAACAGTTGCGGGAGTGGCATTGAATCCCCTTTACCGCATACGTAATTTATAAACTCGAGTAGCTTGAGTGTTAGTTGTTAAAATCAATCATTTAACAATAGTGTTATTTAAGGCTCGCTCGCCATTTGTGCTCAACACACTACTAGTATAAATAAATATAAATAAACAAACATCCCCTATTTTCGATTGTGTAAGTGTCTCGCTCGCTACGCTCGCTCGCCAATTGATCATTGAATACCCTTTCTAGGTAAAGGCACTCAATAGGCCGATTCAGCACACAATAATAAGTAATAGCAAAGTTCTAATAGGTCAAAGTGTGTCCACCCCCCGGAGGCTACTTAAAAACTTAAACATTAGCGCGGGCGCAAGAAATTTGGGAGAAAACACTTCGCAATGATGCTAGGGAAAGAAAAAAAAGGCGAAGATCTACGAGACAGAATGGGAGAGACGTTCGCAGTTAAGTCTTCCAAAGTTAGCCTAGTTCTTAGCGGCGGTGGTAAGTTAACTTCGTCAATGCGCTGTTCGTCATAGCTATACGCCTTACGTAACAGATTTGTTCTTACTTGAAAATCCATAAGTTCAATAGTCAAGTCACTAAGAGAATACAACGTAATGCTATATCTACTAGAGCTCTGGTACAATAAAGCCTTTTGTACTTTGGAAAGGCGACTAGCTTGAACTAAAACAGTTAGTTTAGCGATCCTTACCGGTATCATCCTTGGAAAATTTGATTGCTTACCCCTTGAAAATCCTTTGTCCAATAATAGTCAAGTCACCAAGAGAATACAACGCAGGTCTTGTGCTGGTATATCCAGTGAACAAGTATAGAATAGCAACAAACTAAACAAAATATTTAACTAACAAAAATTATTCAAATTTAAATTTCAGTCAAACAAGCAATAATGTTGACTTCTCATGTCTACCAATGGTCACTGATAGACCAGTCAATCATAACAACCATGTCCAACTTCCACACTCCCACAAATTGATGGTCTTTTTCGGGTTGGTCAGCCAGCTATCATCAAGCACACCTACAGCCACGGTCTGTTCTCCCATCCCTACTTAGCGAAATCCTGTGGTCATCAGAGCTGGACAAGGCATTCACAACCACAAAGCAATCTCTCACAGCCACACCCATTCTGTCTTTCTTTGATCGAACTAGACCCACTGACACGGCTACGCACGATTGCTATTTCACGTCCAAGTTGATTTGGCGCGGTAAAAACCGTTAATAACTTTTGAACGGAAGTAGCTACGCTTCCTGGGTTTGTACCATCTAAAGCTCGTACCTAAGCGGTCCAGAAAATTCCGTTTAAAAACTTTTGAGCCCGTGAGGAAAGTGAAGTTTCAAAACTCAATAGAAAAGTCTATGGGAATTAATCAATAGAAAAGTCTATGGGAATAAATAAAACCACACGTTTCCCGCGCTACACGTGGCGGGATTTAGCTACGTGCTCAAGCCCGGCCAACCACTTGCTCAGTACCTCCGAGACAATTGTAAACCAAAAGCAGTCGTAGTTTGGTTGTTTTTATTTGTTTTGTTTTTCCCTCTATGCATTCTGTGGGTAACCACGTGGCAAGCCAACTAGCAAGTTGGCCGCCCACACAAAAAGCAAAAGTGACCAGTAGACAAGAGGATGATATGATACTATGATACTAGCTAGCTATTTATATACTAAACAAATAATTTCTTAAGTGAAATTTGCCGTTCATATCATTTATTCATGATTTTACTATATTTTCTATATACTTGTTAAATTTTAATTTTTTTATTATACAAAGAAAATCTGAGCGGACAAACAACCCGTGTTACAAACGTACCTCACATTGTAGCTTTGCTCTTGTTAAAGCTAGCCTAAAATGAACCAGAATGTCAAGCAGAAGGGTAGAAACGAAGTCAGTGTGAAGGACAAAGTAATACTGGAATGTGTGTGGCCATAGCTAAATGTGTACTTGCAAACTTTTGGGGAACAATCTGAACAAGATAAATTGAATATCAAAAGCTCCTTCATTTCATTCAGAATTTATTCCCTAACTAACTGCCTGAAGAGTGCAAGTGATGCTATTGGAAAATCCAAAACCACATGGCCTGATTGTGTATGGTATGCCAGCCAAGATTTGGTGTGAATTTCTACAGCAGCTACACAGGACTCACATCAAGGATCTGTTCAAATGAAGCTAGAGTAGTAGTATACTGGCCAGAAATTGGTAATCATAGACAACATCATCTTGAGTTGCAAAGAGAACTCATCATTACCAAGCCAACACCATCCATTCTAGGAGATAGAAGCAAAACTTCTGTGCATAAGGGTATTCAATTATGGTTGACTGTTATTCAAACTCACCCTGATGTCAGGGGCCACAACACTACTGCACCCAGACTCATAGCAGTGTATTTTGCCACTCCACGTGATTCGATCTGACTAGGGACCATAGTTCACATCCAAGATGTGCATTGATTGTGTCATACAGTGGGGATTCCTATACAGTATGTGTGGCATATTGTGATTTATTTTATGGTGAGTGAGTTGAATAGCCACATATTTTGATTGTTATGCTTATATCTATGTGATTGAAGAAACTTAACATGCTCAATTGAAACTAAGACATAAAAACAAACGTAATCTTTATTCTTTGTTGAGCTTAAAAGCTGCATGCAGATACTCAGATGCCTTTAAAACAAGCATACTAAAGGCAATGATTTTTCCAGTAAATCAGTAAAACATTTGTTGGATTGTTTGGTGTGAAGTAATTATTAAGTTGTACTTATGTTCTGAAGTATCTTTCACAGGTTGTCAGTGTTGGGGGTTAAATTTCAACCCAGCTGCTTTGTCAACATAATGATGCTACAGAGGGTATATAAGTGCTCCAACTCAGAAAGGCCCAACTGCCAGCTCTCAAAGAACTAATCCCGACACAGGGCTAAGGATGCGACAATTGTCTATAGATTTAGGTCCAATCTAGCCCAGCAATCCCTTGGCTTTTACAAGTAGATGGCAAACCCTCCAACTTAAAAGTGAAGTTTTTAGATGCCTATGCTTTTATATTTACATGATACTGATAGCAGTGTACACATTGTCATTCCCAAGTTTACCTAGTCTATTTAATAATTACTTTCAAATTAATAATTCAAGCCACACACATAAACTAACTGAATTTTAGTCTCAAAATGTATATATAGTGTAATCATTTACATGGTAACTTAGCATTACAATAAAGCTGATAACTAAATGGGAGTAGCTAATTGGGATGAATTTCTTGGATAATTATTCTGGTATTTCTCTATGATGCTGTGGTTTCAAGTCATTCCTTTATCGCCTCAGTGAAAATGATCTCACTAGTTATCATGAATGTGGCGACTGACATTCCTCATACTATCAGTTCTTGAAAACGCCATTATTATTATTGGGAAAGGTGAAGCCAGCAAAGCAAAGTAAGCATTATCCTAAGGTTAACTGGGATATATGTGACTATGTATTTAGATAAACAGGTATAATTATAATAAACGAGCACAGAAATATGATAATATGGAATTGTTTTTACACTAAGTTTTGGATCTTGCATAGTTATTAGTCACTGCGGTGCTTAGGTGTGCAGCATACAGAGCCATCAGATGTAATACCTAACATCACAAAAAGCATAGTGATACACCTGCTCATCAGTCAATGGTTTTGTAAGTGATTTTCTTGTAATGGTAAAGTAAGATATTTTATTGGCTATATAACTGAATAATATTCAGTAGCAAGGAACATGTAAATATAATTATAGGTTAAATATGTAATACATAAGGTATATGCTACTTCCTATGGAGTAAGCAATAAAAAACTACACAAAGTTTGATATAATATATTAAAGTGACAATTATCATACAATACCAGCAATGAAGGGAATGATAATAGCACTTAGTTATATATACAATAAAATAGATAGGCATTTTTATATTTTGCTTTATTATATATGAACACTTTTCATGAGCATTAACATTGATAGTACTCAAATTTATTGTTGTACCAACTTACTCTTAGAATTTATATACAATATTATTTAAATGTGACAGTACTTGGGAAAAGGGACCAATTGCGTTAAAAATTGAAAAATGAGTTATGCATACCACTGTGTAGAGCACTTCTTATGGAGTATTTTGATACCAAGTTTATAGGCAGGCGCTGCTTGGTTCACTAAAGATACGAGCGGCAATCTGACCAACTTGAGCACAGTTATTTCGAGAAAACTGCGGTTAAAACGTTGAATTCCGTAATCTAACCGGAAGTCCGCGTTACGGGTTACGCAAGACTGTTACTTATGCTTGGAAAATGGTGGCGATCAGCTGAACGGCAGCTGGGGCCGCTTACTTCATAGATGGGGGAGGCCTTACTCAGTTTAGACCCTACATTGTGTAAGAGTACTCGATTTAAATAGCACTAGATGCGTATAGACATAATTTTGCAGGCCGTTTAGTGCTTCTTTTTTTTTTTTGTTTCCAACAGTTTGATAGTTTACAGTAAGTCATGGTAACTATAATACAGTCACTCTTTTAGAAATGATCAACTAGCTTGGTTTGTTAGTTCACTGGCTAGCTAAGTTTAGGATTATATTTGTCTTGCAGACTTTCAAAATGTGTTGCCTTCTCTTGTTGCAGTGTGACAGAAGTTTCCCAAGTACTGTCACAAATAATAACAAATTAGAAGTCAAAACATTGGGTTAACTTTTAATTAACAATGTATTGGCTGTTAGAACGAGAAAATTTACTATTATTATAATTATATTTCAGCTTAGAGTGACTAAATCATTGAAAGAATATTATTTTAGCATTCTCTAATTACAGTGGGAGTCAAGTTTTAGGGCCCACAGGCTATTGTAAGTCCTACAATTTTATTGACCACTATGAAGCTAAATTTGACTTTTTTTACCATTATTGTATGCATACCATTCCATTTTACTGGCTTTTACATCGCCAAATTTAATGGTTGCCAAACTACTCTCCTAAGTAATTCTATTATAGTCGGTGACATTTACTTTATTAATTGCACTTTTTTTTTTACTATTTTGACTTTCATATTATATACTAGATGCCATAATAAAATGTGTATATCCAGTAATGTGCATATTTGAGTGCTGCACACGTGCTTCTCCTTACAATGTCAGCACTACGTTCCTCATTTACGTGCATACATGCAAGATGGCAGCAAAACAACGATGATCTCACTATAGAGTGGAGTGGTGGTGAAATGATTTCATGTATAGGTTGACAATAATATGCTGCCTTTTTCTCAACAATTATCTATTGTTCCCTATTATTTATGTCTCTACATTGAAATATCATCTACATTGAAATAACACGCATACACTCTGACTTATTCTGATATATACTTTGTTGTCTTCAAGGATATTGTTCTGAAATGAAGCCATTGCTATATCGGACAACTCCCTACAATTATGTATCTGCAACTTCAACTTATTCTTGGTCAAAATCCTTATAATGTGAGCAAGAATTTTATAGTTTCACATTTCTTTAACATAGAGTAATGAGTATTATGTTTCATGTGTCACATGAATGTATAGATGTATTGATAGTTGTGGCATATGACAGTTCACTATAATAAAGAGTTGTTGTTTTTTATATACCACTGCTGTATATTATATTTAAAGTTAACAAAAGGGTTGTCTTAAATCCAGGTATTTATGCAAGGATGGGAGGGGTGGGGCTTAAAAACTTCATTCAATGAGAAAATTATCAAGTTAGATTCAATTGCTATCTGTGGGTGTAGTTAGAATGGGTGTCAATCAATATGAAGCCATTTCATTTGTTCCTATAATGAATTTTGTGCATTTATGGCACGTAAAAATAGTACTCAAAAAGATGTTTACCACACACATTTGGAATGCTGCCAATTATCTTAAGATGCTTGTCATCACCAATTGTTGCCAAGATAAGTTATATGAGTTCTGCGGTTCATTTCAGGGATCCCAGTCTCAATGATCTCAATCTCACTGTGGTGACTTACTGGTTATCTAATATGGCTACAGGTGATTATCAAAGGATCGGTTCTTGTAAACTTGATATCACACCATATACGTAGAGGTTGCATTTATAAATCAATGCCATACCTGAAATATGTGGCCTTTTCCACTTCTCGCGAAATATGGCCCCAGCTACGCCCTTTTATACGCGACCTTCGCGTTTAAGGTGAAGTAATCAATTCAAGCTCACAATGTCTCTGTGTTATCTAACATAATGGATTCATCAATACAGATCTACAGAATGTCACCACTATCTTTATAACTATCTCAAAAGCCAAACAGAACTAAACTTACAAATAACAATATAGATTGTATGACAGGTAGGAAATTTCAGTTTTTCGCCTAGTGTCTACTTCTTTTATAAGGAACATATAATAAAATATTCAAAATATAGAGAATGACGTAACAGTTTATATTGATTTAATCCCTACCAATGAGTGCTATTAATGAGATTCTCACTAAAGTGTAATAAAATGGTAAGAGAACAAGGAAAAACATTTCATGAAATGAACCACAGAATTAATTTAGAGTATTCCACTTGGGTTTACAAGGGCACAGTCACTCACTAATTAAAAAGAGTGATGTGGTAATATCCACAGATATCGAGATATTCCAGAACATTGTGACCTCACTGGAGAGTGGTCAATTGAAATGTGCAGAAAAGGTTAGGTTACAAAATTGCTGACTGAAAGGAAGGTGAGGGGGGGGGGGGGGGGGGGGGGGGGGGGGGGGAGGAGGGGGGGATTGCAAGGGAGGGCACATGCCCTCCTAACTGGCTCCTTTCACATATCCGATGGGGTATACCAAAGACTTGCTGCAGAGTTACCTTGATTATTGGGGCAATTTCAGTCATGCGAGTGTGGTTAGTGACTGTATGTATTAATAGCCATGTTTAAACTTATCCATACAATTCCTGTGACAATAGCTACAACAGAATATATTTATCTGCCTGTAACCATACCGAGATTTATTTAAGAAACTTCATGTCATAGTAAATACTTAATTTAATGATTGCTTACTATACTACAGAAGATCGAAGGTTTTGGACAGTACTGGCTATTATAGCAATGTTGATCTACTTCATTACTCCTCTACCAGTTCAATGTGTGTGTATACCCATATAGCTATGGACTTCCATGTATGGTTAAACTTTTCTACCCCCCCCCCCCCCCCCCCCCTCACACCATCCATATAGGAATGACAAGACTGGATAGGACTGACTCCAGCCACCAGTAAAGTTGTGGATCTTCAGTCCATGAGAATGTTTCAGCCCTATGTGCCAGAAGACACTAATGAAAACAGCATCTCACTGTCCTGAGGGACCCTCAGTTGGCTGGCTACACTTGACAGCCGATCTATTATGTCCGCTAAAAGACCGTTACGATTGTCCTGCAGCTCTGCCTCCACCTTAGTAAGCCTCTCCTCAGCAAGCCCCTCCTCAGCAAGTTCCTCCACCTCAGCAAGTCCCTCCACCTCTGCAAATCCCTCCACCTCCACAAGTCCCTCCACCTCCGCAAGCCCCTCGGCCTCAGCAAGCCTTTCTGCCTCGGCAACCTCAGTAGACCCCTCCATCTCCACTAATTCCTCTACTGCCTCCATCAACACCTCTCTTTGTCCATCCTGGTCATCCAATATAAGAGCTTCCTCATCTGTGTAAGTAAGAACAAAAGTTATTCCTATTTGAGCCTCCCCCCCTCCCCCCCTTTTGTGCATACACAGCTTTATAGTAATCATTTACAGTATTTGTTCTGATTAGTTCAATCATCAGGCATTTCTTTCACTTTTATAGTATTGATAGTAAATTGAAGCTTGAATAGTAGGTAGCTAAACCTATTTTAAGCAAATATTTAGTTCACCCAAATAATCAATCTAAATCTTGCATGGCATGTTGATATACAGATAGCAGTTTGTGACACTCATATCCTATACACTAACCCAGAGTTTTTTTGTTGATGCACTGATAACTAATTTTGTCAGAATGATAATATACTGGTTCAGTTCATTGTGTGTGTGTGTGTGTGTGTGTGTATGTGTTTGTTGCCTACCTGCTAGCCCCAAATACTAAATTTTATTCATTCTTTGTAATAGATCTACCCACTACACCAGTTTCAATTCATTGTCTTCGTTTGCTTGTTGGTCAGCGTTATAATTCCATTGCAGTTGGATTTCTCAATATTATCTCCACTAGTTGTTTGTTTGTTTTTCTTTCTTTCTTTCTTTCTTTTTTTGTTTTTTTTTTTGCTGCATTGTTTGGTACTGATAATAAATTTTCCAGAATGATATACTGGTACTCATTAGTTCATTGTGTGTGTATGCGTGTCTATTGCCTGCCTGCTAGCCCAATACTAAAATTTGTTTGTGGTTTGGTAATACATTTCTCCAACATCATCCTACCTACTGGCTTTTTTTGTTTTTTGCTATAGTACTTTCCCTGTCATTTCTCACAATGGTGTTATATCAAATAGTTATTTTTATTTATTTGCTTATTTTGTGTGTCAATAAATTAAATTTTAATAGGGTAGTTATGGCTATTTTTTATCATTTAATCATATGACTTATGTATTGAACTCCTCGTATTGAACTGCTCAGGTCCTCAATTGCAGGGATTGCAGAAGTTGACACCAACCTGGACTCCTCAATGACAGAGGTAACACTTCATAACCATCACTTCCAGCAAGCTGGGTTAATTCTGAGCTGTGAGTGTGCTCACTGACATTGTTCATAGCATCACCATCAGCGCTCGTCCCTGGTGCTATAAGATCAAGCTCAAGAGACTCCACTACTGCAATTTATTTTTTGGTGTATTATAACAAATATTTTGTTGTACAAGCATGAAATGATTTTTTTCCCTATAATATTTTGTTATATGTTTTGTTAAGACAAAAAGAAACAGCAGTTGTTGATTATGCCTGTGCTTGAAGTATAAAGGAGTTGCCTCCTTTTGGTGACTTCAGCCAGTTGCAGCTTCTTTTTGGCAGATATTCTCTTAGGCATGGTTGAGCAACAGAAACCACACAGTCTCCAAGACAGCAATCACACAGTGAGTAACAGTAAACCAGCAGAGTTATTACAGCAAACCACACGTGGAATAGAGTAGTTACCAAGCTGGGGGTGTCTAGTAGGGGAGGAGAAATTGCGCTCAACTCAAAAGTTGAATCTATCTCTCACACTGAGCCGGATAATTGGTTGTATTGTCATACGGGGAGCCCACCACTAACACATTATCTTTTGAACAGTTTGATGTACCCAGTCCCTGCGTGCGCAATCTAAACCGACTCCGTTGGCCGAAGAACATGAAGTACGCTTTTCGTTTCATAAGGCATATACCAATAATCAAAAAATGTTGAGGTTCAAAACAAGATTTTGGGAGCGCTCTGATTGGCAGAAATGTTAGTGATGGATTGGACTACGCAATGGACAATGGGCGTGGCCGGCATACATTACCCGGGGCATTTTAGACGCATAATATACTCTCTACTAACTCAGAATCAAGGCAATGTGTATTTCGCGGGTGACCATCTCAGTGTCAATCCGATTTTTATTGCGGGAGCGTTGGATTCCACAAAATTTGCAGTAGCAACTTGTACAAAGGCAATTCAATCAAGATTTGGTCATAAACTTTCTATAATTTGTGACTATAAACCAAATCATATATAAAATTCGTATGTCTTATTTTGTTTTAATGTGACATTATAAAAAAGCAATAAAAAAATAGACAGGTTATGTCCCGAGTGTACGTAGTTGTAATCAGATGGTAAAAGGTCATCAACTTCGTTGATGACACTAGAAAAAGAATACTTTATCCTATCAGCATGATTTTAAGCAACGATTTGTAATTTGTCTGTCATCCTACACCTGATGTTAATGTAAACAACAATAATATAGCTCCGCAATAAACAATTATTATTCTTCCCACCCACCCCCCCTCTCTCTCCCCCACCCCCTCTCCCTCCCCTTCCCGCTCTCCTCCCCAGAGAGGTAAAAGGTCGGCTACACCAAATCAGCTGAATGGGACAATTGGACCATGCTCCAAGTGTTAGATAAAAATACTGAAAATATAAACGCAAATTCAGCCTTGTGAAAAAACACAACACTATCTTACTATCAGGAAAATCATGAATTCTGGAACCTTGGAATACAACTACAGCTTTGTCGAGTCACTTCCGAGAGAGTTAAGTTGTGTCATCTGTATGAATGTCCTCCAACACCCCCAGATGGTCAACTGCTGTGAAAACTTGTTCTGTGAAAGGTGCCTCAGGAAATGGAGGTACACTCACCACTCTTGCCCCTGCTGTAGAAGTAGCAACTTCACCCATATGGAGATGCAGACCACAGCCCGCAAGATAGGGACTCTCAAAGTGCATTGTCCCAACTTTACACATGGATGTCAAGTAAAACCGGCACTAAAAGATTATAACCTTCATTTGTCAGAAGGTAATCAAGATGGATGTCTTTATGTGAAAGTATCTTGCCCCAACAACTGCATGGCAGATATTTTTCGCTGTGATCTAAACAAGCATTGCAGCACCGATTGTCCTAAACGGCAAGCTACCTGCATTCATTGCGGGGAGAGAGGGTGGAATGAGTACATCAAAGGGGACCACCAAAACTTGTGTCCTCTTTTCCCCATTCCTTGCCCATTGCATTGTGGTAGTAGTGTTCCCCACAATCAATTAGCATCACATTCAAGCTCGTGTCCTATGGAAATAGTTGCATGCTCTTTTGAAGGAAATGGCTGCACCAAAAAAGTGCATAGGAAAGAATTAGATGATCACCTTGCCAACAATCTGATGTCACACCTCCTGCTATTAAGTGGTTGTCAAGCTAAACTTAAAGAGAGCATGGTATCCATGGAGAAGAAGTACAAGGAACTTCAACAGCGAAACATGGCCATTGAAAACAAGCTAAGCAAAGTAGGTACACTAGTGCAAAGCCTTCGGAATAAACCTTCCGAAATAGATTTGAAATTGGGCCAACTTGAAACTGTACTTACAGATTTAACCATAACTTCCGTTGGTTCTTCTATTGCTATTGAGCTAGCCAGACAAAATGGTCATGGGTATCATTTTATTGTTGTTCAAAACATAAAATTCAAGCTGGCATGGGTTTATAAAAGAAATTCTCTTGAACTTCAGCTATTTCTTGTCGAGCCAATTCTCATGCCATCTACAATGAAGTGTGACATTGTTGTACAAGTAGAACCACATGAAGAAGATTCCAGATGTGAAGTGAAAGCAGCCAGCATTCTTCGCATGCTAGCAGTGATATGCTGCGGAAAGTCACAAACGAATGAGGACATTGACACAACAGACTTTAACCAAATCGCATTGGGTCCTCCCAAAATTGTTTATGTAAGTACTGATGTCTCACTAACTGTTATGGTGCCAGAACATGGAGAAGGCCCAACTCCCAATGATTTAAAGCAAAAAAGAAGATCATTTGATGGTAGTTCTTTCACACCTATGTATATATGCCAATGTGATTGTCACACAAGCCATCGCAGGTAAATTTCACTGCCTACCAGGAAGTTGGTGAGCAAAGTATCAAGAAAGGAGAGGTTGCATTAACAATGTAGCTCGGTTGGAGATGTCACCAGCTAGCTGAAATCAAACTTTGATAGTCATTAGTTTATACAGAATGTTTTTGGACATGAGTAAAGGAAACATTGATGTTATGATAGTTTGCATGCAATGTTTCTCATTTCAATTAAGACTGCAACCGTAAACACACAAAAAAGCTGGAATGTATAATACAATACTAAATGCATACCCAGATATATATAGCTACTGTGGATATTATGCTTTGTGAAGCATCTCCCAATCTCTTAACCACAGCTAAATGTAATGTCACATTCAAAGTGAAAGATTATTTAGCAATGTGATTATTTATGTGTTATGAAATTTGCAATAATCGTTAAGAAATGCTAGCAAGCCCATTATAAGCATTACAATAATTATTCCTAACAGAGAATAGCTTCACTGTTGTTTCAAGTCCATCTAAATAAATGAAGGCACAACTGCAAACAGTTCAAGCTACAAGTATGTTTCATTGTTTTCCACAACTTTGCTCCAAGAATCTGTCACATGTTACGATTGAATCTCATACCTGGCCATATAAGCCAAGCTTTGTGTATAGATTAAAATGGTGTGATTTACATAGGGCAAGCACATGGTGATGCAGGCCATAATCACCTCACCCAGATTTGTCATAAAACCACACCCATATAGAACTTTGCACCTTCATTTTCAAGTTGTCATCAAAATAGAGTATAGCTATCAGTTAAACTTTTTTATGCCTCACCAATGACATTTTACTGCTAGGTCCCTGATTTAGTAGTAGTATAACCAGTAGTTGTCTCATCAGTCGTTTTGTTACCACAATGAATGTTTTAATCATAGCTGAGTCAAGCTGAGCAGATTTCAAGCAAATAAGCTCATGATACAACACTTGGTAAGATAGAAATAATATGATCAATAAAAATAATGAAATATAACTTTTAACATTCCGTATTTAAATACCTGATTCAATCGTCCTGCAGTCTTTATAGTGTGCCATCTTATCATAATCCACCATATCCAGCTCATAGACCTTAATATGGCCTGGTCTCAATAGTATCAATAGTATAGTGTATAGAAGAAATGAGTATAACTTAATCTTTTTATTAGCTTTAGTGACTATAAAAATACATATTGGTCCACAGACACAAAGTAAAAACAAACAAAACAAAAAAAAAACAAGTAATAAATCTGTCCAGTTGAACACTCAGTAGTTAGTTTTATTATAGTCACAAGACTAGTGTCTGTATATGTATGTAGCTCATGCAAGTCGATATGCAGTTATGTAGTATATGTAGTTAACTCCTGCAATGAAATGGTAGACGATAATGCCGTCTTCATTATAAGAGAAGCAAAATATACAAAAGACACTCACCTAACCAGGCAGTTTCAATGGTCAAGTTATGTATATCTATGTATAATACACATCTATTTGTTGAATAAACAACAACAAAACACGAAAAGTTGAAATGAAATTGTTGAAATGAAATTGTTGTAATTCCACAAAACTTGCATCCTGAATGAAAAGCGGGTTTGGAGTTAGACCACTCCTTACCGTAGCAAGAATTTATCGGACCGGTAATTGATTTTAAGTGACAGTGACCACACTATAACTAGTGGTGTGCTTGAGCACAAATGGCGAGCGAGCCTTAAACTACACTATTGTTATTCAAACTACTAAAATAAAGTCGAGTTGTTAAATTACGCATATACGGTAAAGGGGATTCAATGCCATAGTAACCACTCCCCTCAACTGTTTGAATTGAAAAAGAAGCAACAAAATCAAGTCCCGTTATTTAAAATTTTCTTTGTGATATTCTTAATAGTAGTTGTAACGCACAATACTTTCACACACCTGAACATACCTACACAAGACTTACCTTCGTGGTTCGTCTAGTGGACAATGAATTGTCAAGTAAATGCTGTTGAGTAGGGCTTATAACTGTGACAAATAGCGCATTAACTTACCACCGCCACTAACTCGAATAGAAATGGAGCTCCCATAAGATTTTGAGTTTTAACTGCACCCGCAAAACAATTCAAAGCCGTAAACAATTCAATTTCTAAGGTGATACGGGTAATGGTCGCAAAACCAGAGGATTCTGTTTAGTGAAGTTTGGGACGGGGTCGAACGCCGAGCGAACACAAAAATACGGAGGGTCAAAGTACAAAATGACATACATACGTCCAAACATATATATAAATAAATAAACTAGTGGTGTGCTTGAGCACAAACGGCGAGCGAGCTTTAAACTACACTATCGTTAAATGATTGATTTTAACAACTAACACTCAAGCTACTAAAATAAAGTTTTTTTAAATTAAGTTAATGCGGTAAAGGGGTTTCAATTCCATAGTAACTGCTCCCAGCAACTGTTTGAATTGAAAAAGAAGCAACAAAATCAAGTCACGTTATTTAAAATTTTCTTGATATTCTTAATAGTAGTTGTAACGCACAATACTTTCACACAAATGAACATACCTACGTAAGACTTACCTTCGTGGTTCGTCTAGTGGACAATGAATTTTCAAGTAAATGCTGTTGAGTAGGGCTTATATAGCTGTGACAAATAGCGTATTAACTTACCACCGCCACTAACTCGAATAGAAATGGAGATCCCATAAGTTTTTGCGTTTTAACTGCACCCGCAAAACAATTCAAAGCGGTAAACAATTCAATTTCTAAGGTGATACGGGTAGTGGTCGCTAAACCAGAGGATTCTGTTTAGTGAAGTTTGGGACGGGGTCGAACGCCGAGCGAACACAAAAATACGGAGGGTCAAAGTACAAAATGACATACATACGTCCAAACATATATCTAAATAAACTAGTGGTGTGCTTGAGCACAAATGGCGAGCGAGCTTTAAACTACACTGTTGTTACTCAAACTACTAAAATAAAGTTGAGTTGCTAAATTACGCATATACGGTAAAGGGGATTCAATGCCATAGTAACCACTCCCCTCAACTGTTTGAATTAAAAAAGAAGCAACAAAATCAAGTCACGTTATTTAAAATTTTCTTTGTGATATTCTTAATAGTAGTTGTAACGCACAATACTTTCACACAACTGAACATACCTACGCAAGACTTACCTTCGTGGTTCGTCTAGTGGACAATGAATTGTCAAGTAAATGCTGTTGAGTAGTGCTATAACTGTGACAAATAGTGTATTAACTTACCACCGCCACTAACTCGAATAGAAATGGAGCTCCCAGCACCCGCAAAACAATTCAAAGCGGTAAACAATTCAATTTCTAAGGTGATACGGGTAATGGTCGCTAAACCAGAGGATTCTGTTTAGTGAAGTTTGGGACGGGGTCGAACGCGGAGCGAACACAAAAATACGGAGGGTCAAAGTACAAATTGACATACATACGTCCATACATATATACAAATAAATAAACTAGTGGTGTGCTTGAGCACAAATGGCGAGCGAGCCTAAAGACTAGACTATTTTATTGACTTCTAACACTGAAGCTACTGAAAATAAGGTCCAGTTTTAAATTTAGCATACAGGGTAAGGGATTTCAGTGCCATAGTAACACTCTCTGCAACTGCTTGAATTGAAGGAAAAAACAACAATAACAAAACAATACACGTTATTTAAAAGTTTTCTTTGTGATATTCTTTAGCTAAGTAGTGGTTGTAACACACAATGCTTTGACACAGCTGGACATGCACCTACACAGACTTACCTTGGCAGTAGTCTAGTGGACAATGTATTTTCAGGTAAATACTGTGCGCACGGCTTATAACCATGACAAAGAGCGCATTGACTTACCACCGCCACTAACTCGAATAGAAATGGAAGTCCCTTAAGTTTTCAAGTTTTAACTGCACCCGTAAAAGAATTCAAAACGGTAAACAATTCAATTTCTAGGGTGATACGGGTACTGATCGATAAACCAGAGGATTCTGTTTAGTGCAATTTGGGACGGGGTCGAACAAATAACTAACACAAAAACGCGAGGGTCAAAGTACAAAATGACATACGTACGTCCAAACATATATACAAATAAACATCCCCGATTTTTTCATTTTTACCCCTGTAAGTGTCTCGCTCGCTACGCTCGCTCGCCAATAAACAAACATCCCCGATTTTTTCATTTTTACCCCTGTAAGTGTCTCGCTCGCTACGCTCGCTCGCCAATAAACAAACATCCCCGATTTTCGATTGTGTTACCCCTGTAAGTGTCTCGCTCGCTACGCTCGCTCGCCAATAAACAGAGACGTTCGCGCGCAAATTTAGCTTGGTTTCTATGGAACTGTAGGAATGAATTGCTGCTTATGCCAGAAACGTCTTGCAATGGACAAAAGAAAGAGAAGAAAGCTACATGGTCCTAGCTGTGTGTCTCTAGAATGTTTAGAAACGCTCAGTGATAGGGTGCATACTCATGCAGCACTTGTGAATTTCAGTTAAAATCAATTATTAATCTTAATGAGAAACTATCAGAACACAATAACGAAGTCTGAAGCATGCTATCAAAAAACTACAGTCTGTTTCTGGAACACCAATGGAAGCACAAAGGAAAAGACATCTCCCAGAATCTAGCAGTAGTGAGCCAGCTTCCAAGCAACTTTGTATGGCAGCTTCTCAAGTTTCTATTCTGGATAAAGATTCTGCAAGATTAACCCCTCAGTCTCAATCATCCAGTAGCTGTCAGCCAGGAGATCATGCTTCACCAGATGTTCAGGTAATTTCAGAGGGTCTGGATAATTTAATGCCCTCCTTAAACTTGTTATTATATTTTAATTACTGTGGGCTAAAAACAGTTCAGAATGTCTGGTGTACATTTAAATTTCACTAACTATCTATTTATAAATGTAGGAGTCCATGAAGTCAAACATTTTTATTATGTTAGATTGTCAATAAAAAACAACAACTGCCTTTTCTTGTCTCCATCTCATTAAATTTTGAAGTACATATCCCCTCATGTCATATTAAAAATACTTATTATAAATCAGGTCAGTGTTTTCTATCAAACTGGAAGAAAAAAGGTGATCAATGTGAAGACACCGACTCGCAAGCGAGGCATCCAGAGACTTGCTCGGCGAAATTAAAAATCACTGGCATCAACAATGTTTACCTCTGCGGAATTCACAAAATCAGCTATGGTGAAATTAACATGCAGAATTCGTGACGAGATGCAGAAGTTGAGCTCTGACGCACATGATTCCATCCTAAGGGACAGAATAGAGGCTGTAAAGCAGTTTAGTTGGGAGACAGTTTATCTTGAGTATTGTCTGATGATTCCAACATTTTCTTCTTGGAAAGTTTCATCCCAAACCTAAAAAGCAAAAAAAATATTCATATATATGCTTGTGGCTTCATTACTATTGAAGTGCAGACATCAAAGGATGGGTCTAGTACAACGTGCCATTTCTGTAATGCTTTATGGAAATGGATCAACTAAACAGGTTAGTTTCTAAAAAAAAATTATTTAGCAGGAATTGCTATTCTAGAAAAACAACAACAAACTAACAGAGGCCCATACTTGACCCTTTCCTACATATGTTTTTTGTTGTTCTTTGTTGTTATTTTTTAATTATTGTTTTTTAATATTCCTATTTTTCATTTCAATGGTGTCTGTGCAGTAAATGAAATCAGGCATTTCATGTACTGGTGAATGCTGCAGTATATCCTAATGCAAATTATTGATGTCTTGCTTCATATACACTGGCTAATGACAATGTGGGTGGACCTCATACACAACCTTGTTGTGCTGTTTGTGTATGTGTGTTTATATGTGAGTGATCTGTATGTGATGTGTGTGTATAAGTATGGTGTGTATAATGTGCGGTATGTGTGTATGTGATATGTGAACCAGTAAAGTGTGGGTTACAATAATGTAATCTGTAAAGAGGTAGAGTTTTGTGATGACAGTGTTCAGATGTCCCAATACAATGTGCACACTACATTATTCCAAGGGACCCCAGTTATAGTTTTTTGTTGTTATTTTGCTCATTAGTAACTACTCCAGGAAATGTTTGGACAAACCCAATAAAGTCCCACCCCTTTCTTCCTGTGTATGAATTTACTATTCCATTGTATTGGTTTTACATTAAATTGTGGAGGAGGGGAAGGGGGAGGGTGAAGGGAGGGGACTAAGTCTCATATTAGATTCCCTTTACTTCGTCAATTTCAGTATGATGGAGGTTCTAGGGGTGTGTGCAAAAAATTGTTGTTTTTTGCCAAATTTTTTTTTTCAATATGCTCCTGCAATTGGATTTAAAGCAGTAAATGTTTTAAGCATATATCTGATTTATATTATAGCTCTGCTTTACTTCCCCTAATCTGAGATAAATAGGTAAAGCTTGAAAGTGCACTTTGACTGGAAGGCAAGGGAAAGCCTTCCCTTTTGCATTCAGAGCTAATGAAGTACAAATCAGCTATGAATTGCCTGCTATAGCCCTGTTTGAATCAGAGTTACATTTGAAACTGAAACCCTAGCTTGGTATTTTAAGTTTCAATGGGCCCTTGCAAGCTTTGTGGGTCACCTTATTTCTGATTAGATATATGAAAACTAATAAAAATAATACAGCATCAAAAGGTAAACTTGCTTTTTCTGTGTGTGTATGTGTGTATGTATTGTTGTTTATGTTTTTGGTGCTTTAAAAATAATGTTGATTTTTATTTAAAAGGACATTTTAACTTTGAATTGCATATTCCTGGCATGTTCAACAAATTAGTCAGTGTAAGGTTTTGTGGTCTGGTATTTGTCAAAATATCCTCATCAAAACTTCAACATTAGGAGTGTATGAGAAGAAATAGCTAATATTGTACGTATTATTACAAATATTATAGGTATATAACAATCTCCAACCACTCCATGTGTGCCTATCTTATCAAGGAACTTTGAACTTAGTGGAAACACTGAGTCAGGACCATGACATTGGGATTCAGATTTGGTCAGATGATCTAATAAATAAAATCTTGATTTCTAAAAAATTAATTATGTCCATAATAATATTTACTTCTATGCAGGGCCATAGGCAGACTTATCAAAAGGGGGGTTACAATCTGACCACACCCAAACCACACCTCTTAATTAACTAACATCCATTATCAAGAAAATTGACATTAAGGCAAACCATTATAATTAAAACTAAATAGCACATTGAATTTTGAGAGAATCATGAAAACATCAAATTTGCAAATGAATTTTTGTGAGGATATTACTGAAATAACAAACTTGCACATTTAATTCTGGTGATTAACAACTACTGACAGACTTCTATGAATATCATTAATTTGAAAGGGGGGTTACATGTAACCCCCTGAACCCCCCCTGGCTACGGCCTTGCTATGTTTCTCACAGGTGCAGTCTAGTCCACAGCAGCCACTACTGTATCACCAATGACTATTTAATCCATTGCCACAGTCTTCAGATGAAGATAGCAAGTATGAGTCGTTAACCTTCAGTCCATTGTCCACCTCATCCAATATATCAGTGGTTGCATTAGCCAAAGCGAAGATAGTCAAAGTATACCTCCGTCTGACACCTCTGGGTCCTCAACTGTTTATGCACTGGAGCTACAGCAATCAGCTACTGATGACCAACAAGAAGAATTCTTCTTGGGCACTAATTATTATGGATACAAGCTAGTTGGAGACAATGTAGACAAAACGATGAGACATTCTTTTCAACGAGATGAGCACAGAAGTCTTTCTTTGCATCGTTTTCATGCATATGGAGTCAAGGATAGGATTCCTACTGCTTCTTTGTCAGATGCAACACCAGCTTCTTCAACTCCGGATCCTTATATGCTGCTTCCATCTCCAGAAGATATTGACTGCTTGAAGGAAGAAATGTCTATACTTCTGTCAAGGTATATATATATATAATATAATATATAATAATATGTTTCAATAAGATGTGAATATTAATTGAAGGATTATTGTTCAACATATGAGCAATTTCAAAGACCAGGCTAAGCAAGTTGTAATGCATATCCCCAACAGATATTCAAAGGAAATGGCCACAAAAAGTGAAGTGGTGAGTACTGATTAACCAATAAATGCATGTCTGTTTCAATCAAAAGGCAAGTGGTTATGGTTGTTACAATGTAAGCTATCATCTTGCAGATACCAGTGGGAGTTTTACTTCATAATGAAAACAAACTCGATGAAATGAGTAAACTTTTGGATCATCTCATGAAATTTGTTCCAACTTTGCCGAAAGAGGGTGAAATTAGTCTTCCAGATGCAAGCAAAGTTACTCTTGATGACACCCGGTTCTTTAAAATATTACTTGGAGGTGATCAGCTCACTGCTGCCAGGGTACGAGGAACACAGGCTCTTAGAGTAACTCAAGACAAAGCATGTGACCATTTACATGGTTTAATTCCAGTTGTGGAGGACTGGCATTCACTAATGGCTCTTGTAGATGTAAGTGATTTATTGCAGTTCGTTGTTTTTGTCGTTGTTAATATCATAATAATTGATTAATAATGCATTGTTCAGGTTATATGGAAACGGCTCTTTTCACCAAAATCAGCTAAGGAGAAGTGCACCATGTACCATTTGCGAAACCTTATTCATCGCATATTAGTTCCCTCTGACCCAACAACTAATATGAATTCTGCAGAAGACTTTCTTTTGCTACTTTTGCATGCGCATACTGTGGCTGCTGCTAACGTAATACTGTTCTTGTTACCCAACTGACAATTCTGTTGAAATTGCGAGACGTAATAGTAGTTAACTTTGTAACTATACCCGACTTCAAAAAATCCAAGGGACACGACTCTGACAATTGCAGCTCAATGGATCGAAGTTCAGAAATAAGAACACAATGTGAAGATGGTGTACATTGCTATGGAATTGAGTTTCTGTCTCTTTCATTAATTTGGCATGGGTTTCATGATTCGATTAGAGAAGGTGATGGTGATAGAATACTTCGTTTCTGGAAATTTTTGTTAGTAATCTTTAAATCTTCAAATAAACGAAACTATGCTAAAGAAGCAGTCAACTTATTGTTGCAATACTACTACCTGTTTTCAGATCGCCAGCAAGAGATGCAACTACTATGGAGTAGGTGTATTAACACAAGAGGATATCAAGGTGCCAATATACCGTGTGACCTTCATATGGAGCATTTAAATAGAAGAAATAATCAGAGATTTAGGGGCCAACCTTCAACACAGCTCTATTGTGAGAGCCGGAAAATGTGTAGCAGCAGTCCATAGTGTGTGTGATGAATTCGAGAAACAATCTTCATCCCATTCCTACTCTATGCATCACCCCATTCCTGAATTTGGAAAAGATTTAGCTGCTGTAATAAAGGCATTGGATGAAGAGAGTGTATTTATCCCAACATGCAAGAGGTAACATGCTTCATTTAACATTAAATGCGGACTGATGGAGATATTTACGACAGATCAGTTGTGTACCAAGATAGAGAAAACTATTTCACATATTTACAAGAAATAACTATTTGTAGGAGCCGGACTCCTACATGGAGAATGAACTCCTTAATCGTTTACTGTTGTTATCTTGTTTCAGCTTAACTCATGCACATCTTTGTTTTCTGTTATTCATTTTACTTATTTATCACTCCATTATCAACATTAGCACCACTGACTATGTTCTAGAACTTCCTCTCCTTGCATGTGCTCTTGTGTTGCCTGTTTTCTATTGGTTAATTCAAAGTCATGTGTTTCTCTGGTGATCTCAGAGGCTTGGCCTATATAGGCATGACCCTCTGAGTTCTCCAGGTCTTTTTCCAGTCTGACATCTGAACACTCTTTTATAATTCTTCTATGTGAACTGGTACAGGTTTAGTGAAGTCCTAGTATATGAGATACAGTGATAGACTGGGAAGAGAACTGGTGGCAGCTACCCTTTACTATATAGCAGAACTGCACACTCAACACTATTCATTGTTTAAAGTTTACATTTATCACATGAACATAATTTAGCACATATTATATCACAACATTTACAATTAGTTATACACATATCCCTTTCACAATAACACAAAAAAATTTTAAAAATAAGTTTTCTTCTGCAAATATTCGAGTTTGATACATAGTTTTTCATTATTTTTTTTGTACAATTTTTAGAAACTTTCCCTTCATACAAAATAGCTTCAGCATGCTCTCCATCCCTACCAGCTCTCCCTGTTTCTTGTACATATTCTTCTATTGTGCTGGGCACACCCCAATGCATAATGGTGCGAATATCTGGGCAATCAATCCCTAATCCAAACCCTGAGGTCGCAATAACAAGTTGTAAAAAGTGTTCTCCTTAGAAGAAAAGTAGACAATATTTGCTCCTTCTCCGCTGTAAGAACACTGCTAAACATCTCTATCCGTCTGTACTGAGACAAGTTGGGATAATTACGTGGGGATGTAATGTCACCACCTAGCTTGTATTCCAGTTGGGAATAGGTCAGAACAGTCTCTATACTTTTGCACAAACAATACTGTTTTAATAATCAGAACTGGATTCATCATAGACAACTGTTGTAATGCACATTTGTATGTTTCCAGTGTGGCTGTTGCTGTCAGAGCCATTACATTAACATCACTTCGAATCAAGCTCCTGAGCTCACCTAAAACAGAAAATGCTTTACTGAATTGGTCTCCCCACAGTTTAATACAATGCGCTTCATCAAAGCAACTAGTTTTTCTTTAAATGTTTTTGAAAGAAGCATATTTCTAAAAATAGAATTTTCTACTATATTTTCTGGAGTGATAAATATTAGCAGTACTTTCCCATTCAATACTCTCATTATCACTTCCTTGTCAGTTTGTGCTTCACCAAAAACTTAGCTTGTTGGTCCATCATAAGGGCAGTTAGTGGGCTAATACAAACCACAATATTTCCAGTTGAGCCTGCAAATATTATATTGTACATAATTTGTATAGCTTATTTATTAATTTGTACATGTATATGGTACCTTTTACCTTGTCAAACACACTAGGAAGAATAGCGTAGCATACCGACTTTCCATAGCCTGTTGGTAATGACACAAATGTATCCAGACCACTAACGAACGAAATGATTGCTTCCAACTGTTTCTCCTTCAGTGTAAGTCCGAACTCGAGCACTCTCCGCCACCGCTGCAGTTACATCCATGTCGACAGTAATTTCAGCGCGCTAAAATCACCTGAACCATAATTTGGCGAGCGAGCGTAGCGAGCGAGACACTTACAGGGGTAAAAATGAAAAAATCGGGGATGTTTGTTTATTGGCGAGCGAGCGTAGCGAGCGAGACAGTATTAGGGGTGGATAATGCAAAATCGGGTATATGTTATATATATGTATGTATGTATGGATGGTACGTATGCTCTTTAAACGCGCGCGCGGGGAACTTTTTTCTCCTAAAAACACGGCTATTTAGGCTTGACTCCAGTTTATTCTGAAACTACAGCATTACGCAAACCTTACTTTATACTTAAGCTCCAAAGTATGAGAAAATTCCTGCTAAAACGCTTGTTTTCAAGACACAAAAAGTTGATTCGACAGGTTACTATGGCATTGAAGACCCTTTTCCAGACTTAATTTCAAAACTTCGCCGTTTTATGGGGGGATACGGAGTGCCGGTTGTTGGTTGTCAAGAGCCGTTGGTTGTCAGAATGCCGTAATATTAATGCTATGGAAGCTACTACTTCTCGAGGGAAGCTGAGATAAGTACGCAATTCCATATTTGTTAGCTAAATATGCAAAATTAACTCTGGCCTTTCTTTTTTGTAGCTAAGAGCTAGTCAACAGTGACTGGTAAATTCAATAGTCAGATTGGCTCAAATTTGGTACTACAAAAGTTACCACTGCTCAAAAATGAGGTAAGAAAGTAATTTTGTATTTGTGTGCTAAAATTAATTGTCTTTTGTTTTTGTAGGTGAGAGCTTGTTGTCAAGAATTCAAGGTAATTCAGATGGTCAAAGTAACTTCAATTTGATACTACAGAAGTTATCAATACTCAAGAATGATGTAAGTAGTAATACCATATTTGTTGGCTAAAATTACAAATAATAACAGTGGTATATTTTTTATCGTAGCTGAGAGCTTGTTCAAGAGTTACTGGTAATTGAGATTATCAGAATGGTTGATGTTTGATTCTACAAAAGTTACCATTAATAAGGTAAGAGAGTGATTTTGTATTTGTTTGCTGAAATCAAATGTCATAACTGCTATTATAGTGTTTGCATGAAGTAAGCTAAAAATAGTAACATTTTATGTTACCTAACTATCAGGCTCGCTCGCCATTTGTGCTCAAGCACACCACTAGTTTATATATATGTTTGGACGTATGTATGTCATTTTGTACTTTGACCCTTCGTATTTTTGTGTTCGCTCCGCGTTCGACCCCGTCCCAAACTTCACTAAACAGAATCCTCCGGTTGAGCGACCATTACCCGTATCACCTTAGAAATTGAATTGTGTTTACGGCTTTGAATTGTTTTGCGGGTGCAGTTAAAACTCAAAATCTTATGGGAGCTCCATTTCTATTCGAGTTAGTGGCGGTGGTAAGTTAATGCGCTATTTGTCACAGTTATAAGCCCTACTCAACAGTATTTAATTAAAAATGCATTGTCCACTAGACGAACCACGAAGGTAAGTCTTGCGTAGGTATGTTCAGTTGTGTGAAAGTATTGTGCGTTACAACTACTATTAAGAATATCACAAAGAAAATTTTAAATAACGTGATTTGATTTTGTTGCTTCTTTTTCAATTCAAACTGTTGCGGGAACGGTTACTATGATATTGAAACCCCTTAACCTCATACGTAATTTAAAAACTCGACTTTATTTTAATAGCTTGAGTGTCAGTTGTTAAAATCAAATTTAACAATAGTGTAGTTTAAGGCTCGCTCGCCATTTGTGCTCAAGCACACCACTAGTTACCGCGTAATCAAAGCTATATTACCGCATCAGTGGTTACAACTTGTGCTGACCGACAGTGTAAGACCAAACGCATACATATACGTGAACGAACTTGACCAGACCCTTTCTTTCTCTTCATATTGGGTAAAGGGTCTGGCCCGCGAGACTAAAACCGTGTGTGCGTGCGGTCCGGTAGTTTCACCTTCCCGAGGAGACCTTCTGAATTTTCTGAGTTTCGCGCCCTCCTTTTTGCCTTTGCTGGGGTGTGAGGTAGGTAACGCTGTAAGAGTTTTGTTTATTTCGCATGAAGCGCGGCTCCCGTAGAGTATAAATTGGGATAGGTGAATCGTCACATTGTGGTAAATCGTCACATTGTGATAAATCAAGTCTATAAAAGATACAAAGATATCTACTGTGGTGAATCCTTAGGTATTTTGTGGTTTAGTAACGCCGTTGTACATTTGCAGGTATTGTTCAAGTATAGTCTGAATCCATTCATGAGGTCTATGGAGTTGACTGAAAACAGTTATTGAATGTCTGGGTGAGTTGTCACAGGAGGTTTGGTAGATAATATGGTATTGAATTGAAGTGATTTGTATGGGTTCCACCAACCTTCCGTTCCTGGTTCTTTGGCCCAGATAATAATTCCTTAGGGAGTTGGTGTTGCTCACTACTTTGACCAGTTGTTAGATCAATGAGCTAAGTTATCTTCTTTATCTCTGTGGCACAAGTAAGTATCACCAGTATGCTAATTGAGGTTCCCTACAAATGTTCTGGAAGTGTATTACCAGCTGCTCATGTAAGCTACTTGACAGGCTTAGTACAGTTTGCAATAGACATGATTTACTGAATAAAGCTGAGAAAACTGTCACAGTTTCTATACACTTGTAGTAATAGTAGTACATGTACTTGTACATGTAAATGCAGCTGGCTACATGTTCAATTATAAAATTTTAAATAATCTTATACAATAAGATAATCAACACAATCACTAATGTTTACTTTGATTAAATGACAAAGGTTCAAGTGAGACAAAAACAAATATTGGTAGTAGCTGGAAAATGTAAAGAAACTAAAAACTAAACTCATGTGTTGGTAAATGCAGTGGTTTCTCCTCCTGCATTGCTCTGTTCTAAACACACACACACACACACACACACATACAGGGTATAGACCAACATGCATGAGGGGTCAAAAATTTAACACTGTGTAGTTAACTATGTTTAACAAATCAGTTATACATTGTAATTAAATTAGAATTTACAGTTCTTTCGTTTTTAGCTTATTGAGCATTTTTGTAATTGGAAATTTGGCATGCACAACAGAACCCTTGAAAAGTTAAACTAAATCTGGAAAATCTTTCTATCTGTTTCTTGGGGGTGGGAGGGGGGGGGGGGCACCGCCTCCTTAAACATAGGTGGCTCATTTTGAGGTTTATCATCAATAAATCTGGCTGGTTGAAGGCACTTAAATTGTCAAATAGGAGTCAGCTGTTCAATACTTGAAATGCTGAAGTTTTCTATTGATAGACAGATAACATGAGTGATTAACACAATGTGAATGACATAGCCAAGCTTTTATAACCATAAGGATATATACTTATTTTATTTACATTCCCATATAAGCTTTCTTATAATTATTAAGCTAAGTAAGAGAGAATTTACTCTGAAGCACAGTAGTCTGGTGTAGCCAGACCCTTTACCTACCGCTTCGTGGGGAAAGGGTATGGTCAAATCCAATAGCGCCACTTGTTCAGCTGACTCAGCGTATTGTCCACAACCGCTATACAATTCTAGTGCGGTTTCCCCAACTTAACGTGGGGAATCTGAACAAATCAAGTTGTATTGCATTTGACCAGACCCCCCGCGATGTGGTAGGTAAAGAAAGGGTCTTAATATGCCAGACTAGAAGCACAGCCCCTATCTTAACAAGTTAAGTGTTAAGGTGCACAATGATGTCACAATGTAGTCCCTTGTGATATCACGCTGGGGGTCGAAAAAAAATTCTACCCTTTGTATCAGCATCAGCAGAAGCCTAAGAGCACTTGCCATTTATAGGCTGTGAAGAGTAAGCAT
>WLWD01003057.1_pt1 | contig 66573 bp, 31 predicted proteins | sample 6712731 | NCBI WGS metagenome assembly WLWD01 (sample SAMN12718690, study PRJNA576275) | sponge metagenome | isolation source: marine sponge | host: Mycale hentscheli | place: New Zealand: South Island, Marlborough, Capsize Point | collected 2014-11-01
ATAATAATGTGTGCACAAATGACTAATGCTCACTGAATGTAAACACTGTGGTCATCAGACAGACTTTCATATTAAACAAACAGCAATGGTCACAAATTTAGTAGTATCCTACTTCAGACAGTCAAGTTCTTTTGCCTGAATAACTCATGTTATCATATTAAATTGTTGTGTCATTTTTCACATGATTATCAAAACAGCTATTCTAATTTTTTATTGCATCATTACTGATAGTTAATTCAACTGTGTATTTGAGACCAACCAGCTAAACAGTGGAAGCAGTCAACTAGCATAAGACCAAATCTTTAAATACTTATCTTTATCACTATTTATTTTAACAAGTTCTTCACAATCTTGTGTGACATTATTGAACATGAGATATAGATTGCAAGAATTCACTTTGTTATTGGCCAGTTTTCTTACACCATCAGATCCAAGATTATCGTGTAAAGATCCGTTATATAAAATGTGGCTTTGTTAATAATATCAGCAATAGCTTTTCAAGCCTTTGAACTTCTATTGCAACTGGATATTTTGTATTAATAACTTTAGCGTCATCTGAACCTGACTTTTATTGGTTTAAATCCTTTACTCCTTTATGATGTTTTTTACCAATGAGACCAGCAATTGCTTTAACTGCTCTAGGGCACATGTCATTGCTTGAGAGATTCAACTCCCTAAGTTCACCATGTCTGATGCTGTCATCAAGTGTAATGATCCCATCTGAACCAATCTTGTTATTCCTAAGGTTCACTATGTGAATTTTCTGGTTATTAAGTTCAGCAATAGCAGTTCTTGCTTGGGGACCAAGATTATTGTCTGACAGACATAATCGATGAAGGCCACTATTATTTATACCTTTTTGTTAAGTCAGCAAGTATGCTTGTATTTATATAAATGTATGCAAAGAAAATTCACCTTTCTATGAATTCTTAAGTATGTCCACTTAATTGTCATGAATATGTCTCATATGTCAAGTTTTGTACTGGAAAAGGAGGTGTTGTTATTAAGAATGAATCATTAAATGTCAAGATCAGAGTGTAGAGCTACTCAGCTTAAAATTGCTCCTAAACTTAATAAAAATCTAGAGCAATAGCTAATATCATCAGTTGAGAGTCACAGTTTTGAATGCCCTTATATTTTACCTGCTATTTTAGCCAATTAATTTGAATAAGCCAATGTATATTTTTGCAAAGCTAAACAAAAAGTTAGAAACAAAATGTACTTGTGTTGTCATGTAGTTGAACACAAATTTTACAATTAAATGAATAACTTGACTCAAGGATATTGTAGATATAGTTCTCAAGAGAGAACATTTTCTACTCAACATTTAATATGCAAAAGTTTTAATTCCAAATTAGGCAGCAGCTTTATCCTCAAAAAAATTGTATTGACAAAAATCTCCATACATTGATGTTAAACAGTACTTAGTTCCTATTATACAGCAACCAACTATAGCAATATGTGTGGGGTTGTGGGGATTTTAGAGAAATGGTTATACTTTTTTATTTCCATACTCCCAGGATATGCTGCCACCAAAGTCTAGCATGGTCAAGCAGACTTCAGAGACTTACAGCACAGAATCAGTTCAATAATCAGTTGTATTGACCGGTGCTGTGTATGAAGTGATGACTAAAGTAAAGACACAAATGAGACAAAAAATGGAGTAAGCGATAACAGTTTAAATACAAAGCTTCACTCTGTGTCCAGCAACGAAGCTATATGTAGAACAAATAAGTGCCACGTTCAAATGTCAATAATGCTGTTGAGGCTATTACTTCATGTTTACTGTTTATCTAATCCCTGACTCAATATGCTCCCTTGTCTCTTCTAACATATCTCCTTTCCTCCTTAAGAGTCGTGGCCCCACAAGATGCATAAAACTATTTTTTATGTACAAGACTATTTCACTGCATCTTTTTATTACAGAGAGCCTTCTATGATGAGCTACAAGAATGTGTCAAGTTATTATATCCGTGCTCAAATAAACAAAAACTCTCAGCATTACCAGTGACAATTAATTAACAAGCAACATTGTGTAAAATTCAACTCTGTACAAATTCAACATTGTTGTGAAGCCATTTTAATGCTGCTACAAATAAGGTCATAATTAGCTAATAAAATAATAAATGTGTAAAGTATAGAATGCCTAAGTAGGATAATAGCTAGCTAAAACCCACGTTCTTTGATGCACCAGAAGTCTCAGTTCCTTTCCTGATTAAAGAAAAAACTTCTTGGTAATTTTCATTGCATTTAATACAAATTTCCTCTATTCTACCTATTGTTCAGGTCTAGCTACCTGAAAAGTAGAAGTCTTCAGCAAACAACAAACTAACATAATACTGTACAATTAATTCATTTTTAACTACTATGTTACTACTTATAAGTGAACATAATAGTCTTATTTTTTAACTTATCATAGTATTGATGAAGTTTAATTTTACCCATTTCGATCCCATAGTATATTCATCAGTTAGATAATGAAAACTGAAAAAAAATGTGGACGATCATTCCTACCAGAGAAATGTTTATGATAAGAGCTGTGGACTTGTAAAGGCCCACAGTTGTTCTGGACTAAGTGAATGGTTATCTCTGAGATCCCACTGCTTAGTCAAATTGTGACAGCAGACAGCCTTCAGAACCACCACAATTTGTACCATGTCATTCCATATAATATGCAATGTAAGTTGTCTTGGGAAAATTATTAACCTAGCAGAATCAGACTGTGATACCTTTTTGTGGTTTGTTGATGAGCACTACCATACCGGCAAAGCCACCAGTTGCTCGCCTCAAACTAGCCTAAGGGCGCAAAATTGCTGAAGCTAGGAGAATAGCTTATGGAGATTCTGGTCCTTTTACCCAAACCAACCTCCAGGTCAGGAAAACCACTTAAAAAGTATTAACATATGCCAGAATATTCAAAAAAAATTGAGTAAAAATTATGAAATTATTAACAGTAGCAAAATGATGAGTTATAAAATTGATCAGTGAACTGGTTGTTGTATTATGGTGGGTTAGCTAATTGTTCTTCACTTAAGAAAGTTTATGAAGCATCCCAGATGATGTTCTGCAGCCTCGATTGACAGGTAGGAACAGAGCGGGCGTAGAACAGCACAGGCGTCTCAGCTCTGGCCACCTTCCTCCAAAGTCACTTCACCAAGAAGTCCACTCACTCTCAAACTGGTTGAACTTATTGAACATGTGGGAAATCTGAATTGAGAGGGGAGCACAATGATATAGTCTGTTCACAATGTATTCACACATGTGTGAGGTAAAGGGTCTACATGTAAATGAATTAGGCAAGATGTACACAACTGGGAACATATAGCTTAATGTATGAATAGAATTAGAAAGAATGAAATAAGAGTATGAATTACATAGTTGTGGTAAAGTGTATGCCTCACAATATTCATATGGTATGGATGGAAAGGTCCATGACACCAGAAGTGAATATATTTGTGCCAACCAGCCACTGATGAAATATGATATAAAGTACAGGTTGGACGATCTATGTGGAGAGTGTGGTCACTCATCCTGACAGAAGATTTATAGATGGATTCCATGCTCTACATGGAAGTTCAGGCTAATTCTGTATAGCTTGGTTCACTCAAGCACTTCACCAGCTGCATAGTTGATATCTGGAAATTACATACAAGAATGCTCAACAAACTGAAATTTACATAGATAGCTACTAATGGTAAGACATAATTTTTAAAAAAATCAGAGTAATATTACTAATCATCGAAACTGCAATGCAACAATCAATACGCATATATACAGATGTGAGTGCTTTGTTGATTTGATTTGCTGAATTCATATCATTAAATCTAGAATCCAAACCCTTGTGGATAGTGCTTATGAAAAGCAACATAGAAAGAATTTGACAAATTATATTTAATCCTTACTAATTATAAAGAATCGTATTAAAGCACAACAACAATATACTCTTAATTTAAAAACAAAAACAAAAAACAGTGGTATAAATAACCTTGCAACATTCTACAGTTCAGCTACTTAGAAAATACACAATAGCTATTCCTAATTATGCTCCTATATTACCTGATGAGATTTTAACTGCCAAATTAATAATAAAACTTCCTGTCACAAATAAAACTTACCTCAGTAGTCATCAAATGAGTAATTTGTAGAGTCGTTGATAAATCTCCTATGAAAAATCAAAGAAACACACCACCAGTATTATAGTTGACGCTGAAAATAAGAGCAGAGAAGGCAGCACAGATCGATGCAATAGTAATAGAGATGTTTGTCTTCTTGAGTTCCAGGGTATATACAATATGATTGGTGGAGTTAGACTAAAATACAATTTGCAGATATTCAATCAGGATACATAATGTTTTGATTTACGTGCAAAGTCCATCAGAGCTGGCAACTGTAAATGTTAACTCAAATAGTTATTGCTCATCTACTTCAATAATGTCTGAATCGCTTGAGTCTGAGTCACTACTGACAAATGAATTGGATTCACTTTCTAAATCATCAATTGTTAAATCACAATTCTGTCTGCATGCTTTTAGTGTTCTTATACATTCTGAACCAAGTTCATTGTCACTAAGATCCATGTATTTTATCTTGTTATTGGTAATAAGGTCAACTAGAGCTTCACCTGCATCTGAAGAAATGTCATTGCGTGAGAGATTAATATTCTCCATACTGCAACCCTTCAAGTTAGTCGATAATGCAATAATATCATCTGAATTAAGTTCATTACCTCTAAGATTAATAACATTCATTGATTGGTTATTATTAATAAGCTCGGCAAGAACTGCTCCTGCTCCTGGACCTATATTATTGTACGAAATATCCATCGATTTAACACAACAATTACATATGCCTTTAGTAAGTGCAACAATACCTTCTGAACCGAGTTGATTACGGCTAAGTAAAACTTCTTGTATACTGGAATTATTGTTAATCAGATGAGCTAGATATTGTCCTGCCCCTGGGCCAATGCCACTAGATGAGAGAGATAACTCTTCAAGGCTACAACTTCTTATGCTACAACATAGTATTCTGATTCCATCAGAACCAAAATAATTGTATTCAAAATTAGCATATTGCAGAGACTGGTTGTTGGTGACAAGTTTAGCAAGGGTTTCTGCTGCCTCTGGAGCAATTTCAGAGAAACGGATTGTTAATCTCTGTAAATTCAAACACTCAATTCCAGCATACAGTGAACTGATGTTATTTGAACTCAATATATTGGAACCAAGATTTATACCAGAAATATACAGTTCTACAAGTTCAGAGATTAACTTTAGTCCTGAAAAAAAACAACTTGTGATATTAATAGATCTTTGAATATTTAGGTGATGCAAACACGTATTCTGATTTAGATCCGTAATTTCGCAATCTCCCTCAAGCACACAATTTACAAGTTCAATGGATGTAATGGTGGTATTGGTACACAGCATACACATAAACAGTCTCACTTCTATAGATACTGACTTCAGTACTACTGTTTCAATAGATGTGTTACGTTGTAGTCCTTTCATTGCACTATGCACGACTTGTGGATACCTGCACAAATCTTGTATCTTGTGATGCTCATACAGCACTAATTTTTTCAATTTATTATTACACAGTAATAATTCTATTGTAGAAGGATTCTTAGAAAAGTCACTAGGAGAAATAATGAGAGTTTTAATTGTCGTATTAATTCTAAATCCCTCTACTAATGCTTCCATACCATCACAACCTATATTGTTATTGCCAGCTATTTCCAATGATTGTAAGCTTTTACTGTCTTTTAACAACTTTCCAATAATCAAATAGCTGGATGATACTAGACCACATTCACTTAATGATATTTCACATATACAGTGATGATTTAAGCTGCAAATCAATTTGTGGATACATTGAGATTCTAAATCACATTTATGAATTGTTACTACTTCAATACAGCTCATGTCACACTTGGAACTAACAAAACTCACAAACTTAGAGGCACACTGCATGTCAAATGTGCAACCTTCCATGCAAAATTCTCGAAGCACTTGCAGGCTCTTTGAAAAAACATACTCCATGGCAACAAAGTCCATAGGACTAACTGACTTACCAAATAATTCGAACTCTGATGTTTCTAACACTGTGTTTAAAACTTCATCACAGACAGACTTTAACTGTGATTCAAATGCACACTGATATAAGAAGGTATCACTTTTTGCCTTGTAACGAATAGCTTTTATAAGTATAGTTAATGTTTCTGTAATTGCTGTTTGTGTGTTTTTTACAGCACCAAAATAAAACAGCCATACTTGTGTTAGTTCTGCTAAGGTTGCATACTTTTTAATTAATTTTCTCTGTCCAGCGCATGGCAAACTGGCGATATAAACTGCTGCTAAATATTCTTGCAAAGTCAAATGAAGAAAACTGTATATCTTGTGTAGACCACACCTGTTACTAGCACGCTCGATATTGACAAACCCTAGAAAAAAAGAGTCGTCTGTAACTTCTGCAGGACAAGCAGATGACATTTCTGAATGATTTACAACTTGCTCTGATTTAATAGTCATTTCATATGCTAATTTACACAACTTCTTAAAGTTTATTTTTTCATTACCTGGTACATCATCAAATGATCGTATGAAAACTTCTTGTCCAGTTCGACGAAGAGTTCGTAAAATCAAGGATTTTGTAAATTCAAAGTACACCTCGGACTCAGTGGTTGGAAAATTTCTTTTAAAGTCTTGGAACAAGTAACATATCATAGCTGCATGTACTGGAAGATAACACATGTGAAGTAAATTAGGATGCAAATCAAAATGAGATCTAATTTCGGATACAATATTATCTGTTGAAGTACTCATTTCAAAGGGGTAGTTGCTGATAAAATGAAATATTTGATCTCGATTAAAACCAATTACTTCTATGCGTTTAGTTAAAATGTCAGAGTCTGTTAATCTGCTGCTGGCTACTGGACGTGATGCTACTATAATCATAGCCTCGGGAAAACTGTTCTTATGTGTTAATTGGTAGACTATGGAATCAGTTGCATTCCTCCTCCGATATTCATCCAGGCCATCTAGAACGATACACATACCTTCACCTAGTGTTTTCTTGCCTTCTGTAGCAACCCTGCTGCTCATTTCAGAATCACAATAAATAAAGTCTAAAAGATCTGATAAAATTTTGTCACTTCCAACTACTTGTAGCAGTCTTAAAGGAACTAGAAAAACTAACTTTGCTCCCTTCAAAGTGCCTTCCTTGATGGCCCAGTCTCTGACTACCTTGTGAACTAGTGTGGTCTTGCCACTACCTGGACGTCCTTCTACTAACACAAGTGATCCACTCTGATACTGACCAAAGACCTTCTCATACTCTATTTTCTCTTTGCTCTCTATAATGTCATCTATATTCCCTCGGATGGTGTAGGAATACTTGTTTGATGGCATTTTGGTTTGTTTAATAAGAACAAGGTTCGTAAAAGTGTTGGTAATAACTGGAGGCCAGCTATCTTTCGGTACTTCTCTCTGGCATGCATACTTCAACAAGAGAATCTTTTTTTCTAGAGAGTATATAATTTTCACTTTCGTTCCCTGACTCACAAGTTTTTCTTTTCCCCTCTCTACAGCACATGTGTACTGTCCCTCCATTCCCTGATGTGCATGTTTGATGACCAGTATGTCTATATATGTTCCACAGTAATCCTCGCCATCACTCAGACACTCGCTATCCTTCATCCACTGATAGGACACGCCCTCACTTATACTAGCACGCACCTCCAATAATGTGGACTTTCCATCGCTTACCTCGCAGTCACCTGATACATACTTCATATATAAATTCATTGGATTATTGGACTCTGATGGAGATTGCCTAGTAAGTGGGGGATTGGCAGTACTAATAGATATTTCATGTACTCCTACTAAAGGGCCTGTAAGACACTCATTCAAGTTGCTCAGTGTAGGCTGAAGAGCATGCTCGTGGTTTCCCATCACCCACTCGTATATCACTTCATTGAGTTTAAGAATGTTATTGCCTTTGCTTTCACACTCTTTCATTACATTTCTAGGTAAACTTAATGCAATACCTATTTCATTCCATTTAAATGATACTGGAGCTAGCTTTTCCATTAAAAGAGGTATATCTTTTGCTGAAAATATATCACTTGTTTGTGATGACCCAGTAGAAGACTTCAACAGAGTAAGCTTTTCACACAATGGATGTAAGTTAAGTTCAGACAATACCTCAATAAATGTAGAGTATACATGATCCTCACTCTCCGTCTTGTCCATCTTTTCCAGCACACTTCGTAGAAGGTATCTTGCCCTGAGCTTGTTGCCTTGCCAGTCTGGGTCCAGGGATGAAAATATTCCACTGACTTCACTCGAAAGAACTTGATACTCGCTTAACTTCTGAGCTAGTTGGCTCCACAGTTCAGAGTCACAAATGTCGCTGATCAGTAACTTTTCTAAATCCAGAAGGAGTGGACTAGGAGAATTCGTTCCGGGTGCAGCCATACTTCTGTGTGCGTTAGGTTGGAGTAAACAAACGGGCACAGCCCCTCCCCATAATTCACGGTGTTTATACCGCGTCAAGCATTAATTTATTCGTGGCACTCACGTGGGAACCCTACAACCCTACTGTTCGGCCTATACAGCGCCAGCAGATTTCCTAAGTACTCAGGACGAGAGGGTTACAGGTAGTTGCCCTGTATTTCTGATTTCTAAAGATTGTGGTCTTTTTATACAAATTCGCTAAAAAAATATATTTTTTCAGTAAACTATAGTACAGTAAATTACCTACCTGCTGATACCCTACATACTGTACAAAAGTATTTGTTTTCCAAAATAGAGCCAAATTATTTTAATCATTAATTGGAGAATATATGTCTCAAAATTTAATTCAATTGCTGAGTTTAATACAATAAGCTATTTGAACCACTCCTCAACTGAATTCAGCATTCAAACTTTGCCCAGATGTGAAAGAATGAATACAGATAATAATAAGGCAAAAAAAGAAGATTCAATAATTTGACCTATACTCGCATTTTTGCCTGTACTGTAAAAATTTGTGTTCAGCAAGAGAGCTATCTTTTTTTCTGGTAATAATATGGTGGCATTGAGATTTAGACTTTATGCTGAGAAGTTAACCTGGGGCTTGTGGAGATTCTCATTGAATGTCGGTGAGTGTCCTTGGTGTATGTTTCTTTATAAATTTTCAGTATACATCAACTATTTTCATTGCACCACTACTATATTAATACCTGATCTGTTCGAGAAATAACTTAACTATAGCTAAAATAGTTAGCTAGCTATCCAGTGTATAGTAGTGTTCAAGTTTCACACCTTTGTTGCACCATTTTTATTGTGCAATCTTGTCAGTAAAAAATATTTGACGACCTTTTGTAAATGTCCGGTTACATACTAATAATCAGTAGTCAAGGTGGCAGGCAATTTGGTATTGCTAAGTGGGTCTTATAATTTGATGACACAATATTTAGAGACTGCATACAATAATGGCTTGCTTGCTACTTGAACAAAAGCTTTACTAACTAAAATTTCCTTATCCCTCTTTGTAGTAGCTACATGGACAGAGAGATTTGACCTGCTCATGAATTCACTCTTTATATGAATCTCATAACTACCTCTTTTATCTTATATGAATATATTTATCGGTAGCTAGAGTAGGCAAACAGTGTATCGTAAACATTACTCTGAGTTGGCTTTTCCATTTTACAGTGGAACCTTACTTAACGGCCACCTGTCATTGGCGGCCACACTGTCTTAAGCGGCCACTTGGATTGGTCCAGACCGCACGACTATTGCTTTTAGTACTATAGAAACCCCTGCAATACGGCCACCTCTCTACTCCGTATTACGGCCACTATACTGTTAACACCACTAGTACAGCGGGACCTGCTTACAACGGACAGTTAGCTCCACCCCCAACACACCCTTCGGTATTTCATATACATGCATTCATTCTATAACAATAACACAATGAAAACTACAACAATCCATCAGAACGCTGCTTGTCCACAATAATTTTTAGTCTTTCTATATACAAGGACGATCCAAAGAAGTGGTACTTGCATGGAATCTCCAACCCGTAGCCAGCTCCACGATTCACTCTGTTTCCTGTCACCTCAGCCATTCCCTTATTTATAGGCCTCCTCAGAAACGCTGACATAATAGGAGCTAAGTTGAAGGGTACATGACCGACTATTCCACTAGCATTGATTATCGCTACAGCATTGATGTCCTCCTGGTTGGTTGGATCTCGTTCCAAACGTAGCACCTCCCCTACCCAGGGTTCCCATTGCGCTTTATAAGCATGATAGCCACGTATGAACGATTCAAAACTGAAGCTAGCAACCTCTGTACTGGCTATGGGCTGGCTAGTCATCGCTCCGGTTGAGATAGCGGTGGGTGGAGCTTGACCACATTGTGAAGTCTCGACCCTTTACTCTCTATGGGTTGCCTGTTGTGCTGCTAAATCCATACTTCTGGAAGGAGCCATGTCTTCGACAAAGAAAGCGAGAAATGCTCTTAGCTTGAAGAAGAAATATGAATTGATTGAAATGAGGAAGAAGAACCCACACATAACTAGCAGGATTCTGGCTGATAAGTTCAATTGTGGAAAGACACAAGTTAACACTATTTTAGCCCATCAAGATAACATTAGAGAGCAATATGAATCCAATATTTCAAATGATAGTGTTGTGCTAGGCAAAAGATCCCGTACTTGTGAGTTTGGTGAAATCAATGAATTGCTTTACAAATGGTATTCTATTGCCACTGCCAGAAATATTTATCCTTCCGGTCCACAGTTGTGTGAGAAGGCAAGGTTAATTGCTGAGCAATTGTCTTTCCATAATTTTAAAGCTTCCAATGGGTGGCTAGACTGTTGGAAAAAGCGATATGATGTTCACAGGATGAAAGTTTGTGGTGAATCCGGTGATGTGTCTGGAGAAACTGTAGATTCTTGGAAGGAACGACTTCCCGAGTTAGTTCATGGGTATTCAGCTGAAAACATCTGGAATCTTGATGAAACAGGATGCTTCTGGCGTGCTCTACCCGAGTATGGCTTTGGAAAGAAGGGGTCTCAGTGTAAAGGAGGAAAAAAGGCAAAACAACGCTTTACTATTTGCTTTATAGCTAATGCAGCTGGTGGTAAAGAAGTTGCCTGTGTAATTTGGAAATCAAAAAAACCTAGGTGTTTTAAAGGAATCGATGTATCAAAGCTTCCAGTACAATATTTCAGTCAACCCAATGCATGGATGACCGGCGAAATATTAGACGAGTTGCTTTCGCAAGTTAATCGCCGTTTGTCATCTTCCTCTAGATATATTGTTCTTCTCATGGACAATGCTGGATGTCATCCTCACGAGCTGAAGGAAAAATACTCTAATATTAAGATCATTTTTCTCCCTCCAAACACTACATCGCATCTACAGCCACTAGATTTAGGTATTATACAAAATTTTAAAGTGTTTTATCGAAAGCTTTTTCTAAGATTTGTGCTTTCAAAGATTGACCAAACCACAGAAACAGCATCCCAACTAGTACAATCAGTCAATGTTCTTCAGGCCATTCGTTGGGTAGCTCAAGCCTGGGATTCAGTAAAGGAAGAAACTGTCATGAAATGCTTCCGGAAAGCAGGAGTTACTCGTACTGATTTCTCTGTTGTTGGCCGCCAGTTTGAAAATGAAGACCCGTTTGCTGATATGGAAGAACAAGAGGAATTGCAAGCTTTAGTTAATCAAATTTCTCAGACAGAAATGTGCTGTGGAATGGAGGAGTATATCAGTGGAGAAGGTGACATGTCCATTTGTATGGAACATGGTGATGACTGGGAGGACAGGTTTTATGCTGACCTTAATGCAAGTTCTGCTTCTCCTCCACAAGTAACTAATGAGGAAGAAGAAGAATTTGACTTGGAACCACCTCCACCTAAGATAACAAAATACGAGGATGCAATAGCTGCTCTAGAAGATGTTAGAGTGTTTATGGATAATAAAGGGCATCCTGAAGAAGCAACACGACTTACATTCACGGTAGATAAGCTGATTCAGCTTCATACTGCTAGCCTTTGTCATGGTAGACAGAGCACTCTACAAGAGTTCTTTCAGCCTCGTGATATATGATTTTTATAACCAAACTTTACAGCAAACAGTAGTAACACCTAACCATTGTCATTATTTATTCGACACTATTATCACTTATTCGACATTATTATCATATTTATTCATTATTATTGAAAACCTTTGAAATAAGGCCACCTTTCTATAAAGGCCAAAATTTTATTCCCGACGTTGGCCATTATAGAGAGGTTCTACTGTAATACTTGCATGAGACCACATTAGTGAACGCTGCTATGCACAGTCAATTACTCTATTTCTAACACATCTTCCTTCCTCCTTAAGAGTCGTGGCCCCACAAGATGCATAAAACATTGTTTTGTGTACAAGACAGTTTCACTGTATCTTGTTATTACAGAGGTAATTATATTATAATTATGTAAAATTTTGGGGTGCTGTCTCCAACCCACACCCTCAGCCTTCTATGATGAGCTACAAGAATGTGTCAAGTTAAAATCTGTGCTCAAATAAACAAAAACCCTCAACATTACAATAGATGATTAACAAACAACATTGTTTAAAATTTTAACTTTATACAAAATTCAATGTTCTTGTGAAGCCATTTTAATGCTGCTACAAATAGGGTCATAATTGACTAATAAAATATTGATGAGAAAAATATTGACTGCCTGAGCAGGATAATAGCTAGGTAAAACCCACATTCCTTTATGCACCAACAAGTCTCAGTTCCTTTCCAAATTAAGCAGGAAAAAAATGTCTTGGTAACTTTCATCGCATTTAATACAAATTTCCTCTATTCTACCCATCACTGTTCAGGTCTAGCTACCTGAACAAGTAGAAGTCTTCAGCAAACAAGAAACTATGTTTACATCACCTCATCTAATTATATTCATTATCCTTCAAAACCACTATACAATCTGTACCATGTCATTCCATATTATATGCAATGTATGTTGTCTAGAGAAAATTAGTTCACCATAAGTTAAACCTAGCAGTAGCAGACCGGGTTACCTTATTGTGGCTTGTTGATTACCATGAGATCTACCATACCAGCAAAGCCCCCCCCCCCCCCCCCCCCCCCCCCGGGGTTGCTCGTCTCACACTAGCTGCAAGGACGCACAAACTTGTTGAAGCTAGGAATAGCTTGTGGTGACTCTGGTCCGATGACCCCGTACCAACCTCCAGCTCAGTTAACTACTTACTAAAAAGTAATATCATTAGCCAGAATACAAAAAAAATATGGAGTAAAATTATGAAAATATGTAGCAAAATGATGAATTATAAAATTGATCAGTGAACTGATTGTATTAAGGTGGGTTAGTTGCTCTTCACTTAAGAAAGTTTATGAAGCATCCCAGATGTTCTGCAGCTTCGACTGACAGGTAGGAGCAGAACGAGAGTAGAATAGCACATGTGTCTCAGCTCTGGCCAGCTTCCTCCCTCCAAAATCACTTCACCAAAGAAATCCCACACACTCTCAAATCTGGTTGAACTTATTAAATATGTGGGAGATCTGAACTGAGAAGGAAGTGGTTGATAATGATATAATCTTTTCAAAATCCATTCATGCATTGTGAGGTAAAGTGTCTACATGTAAATGAATTAGGCAAGATGTACACAACTGGGAACATATAGCTCAATGTATGAATAGAATTAGAAAGAATGAAATAGAGTATGAATTACATAGTAGTGATAAAGTGTATGCATCACAATATTCATATGGTATGGATGGAAAGGTCCATGACACCAGAAGTGAATATATTTGTGCCAACCAGCCACTGATGAAATATGATATAAAGTACAGGTTGGACGATCTACACGGAGAGTGTGGTCACTCATCCTGACAGAAGATCCAAATTGATGGAGTCCATGCATTACACGGAAATTTGGGCTGATTCTGTATAGCTTGGTTCGCTGAAGCACTTTACCAGCTTTATAGTTGATATCTGGAAATTACACATAAGAATGCTGAACATTCTGAAATTTTCAGAGATACTAATGGTAAGATATAATTTTGCTAGAACCAGAGTATTTATTATATAAGATAATCGAAACTGCAATGCAACAATCAATATGCATATATACAGATGTGAGTGCTTTGTTGATTTGATTTGCTCAATTCATATCATTAAATCTAGAATCCAAACCCTTATGGATAGTGCTTATGAAAAGCAACATAGAAAGAATTGGACAAATTATATTTAATCCTTACTAATTATAAAGAATCGTATTAAAGAACAACAACAATATACTCTCTTAATTTGAAAAAAACAAAACAAAAAACAACAGTGGTATAAATAACCTTGCAACATTCTAAAGTTCAGCTACTTAGAAAATACACAATAGCTATTCCTAATTATGCTCCTATATTACCTGTACTTATGAGATTTTAACTGCCAAATTAATAATAAAACTTCCTATCACAAATAAAACTTACCTCAGTAGTGATCAAATGAGTAATTTGTAGAGTCGTTGATAAATATTCTACGAAAAAGCAAAGAAACACACTACCAGTATTATAATTTATGCTGAAAATAAGAGCAGAGAAGGCAGCACAGATCGAGGCAATAGTAATAGAGATGTTTGTCTTCTTGAGTTCCAACGTACATACAATATGATTGGTGGAGTTAGACTAAAATACAATTTGCAGACATTCAATGGATATAATTATGTTTTGATTTACGTGCAAAGTCCATCAGAGCTGGCAACAGTAAATGTTAACTCAAATAGTTATTGCTCATCTAGTTCAATAATGTCTGAATCGCTTGAGCCTGAGTCACTACTGACAAATGAATCTGATTCACTTTCTGAATCGTAAATTGTTAAATCACAATTCTGTCTGCATGCTTTCAGTGTTCTTATACAATCTGAACCAAGTGTATTAACACTAAGATCCATGTATTTTATCTTGTTATTGGTAATAAGGTCTACTAGAGCTTCTCCTGCATCTGAAGAAATGTCATTGTCTGAGAGATCAATAATCTCCATACTGCAACCCTTCAAGTTAGTCGATAATGCAATAATTTCATCTGAATTAAGTTTATTACCACTAAGATTTATAACATTCATTGATTGGTTATTATTAATAAGCTCGGCAAGAACTGCTCCTGCTCCTGGACCTATATTATTGTATGAAATATCCATTGATTTAACACAACAATTATATAAGCCTTTAGTAAGTGCTACAATACCTTCTGAACCAAGTTGATTATGGCCAAGTAAAACTTCTTGTATACTGCAATTATTGTTGATCAGATGAGCTAGATATTGTCCTGCTTCAGGGCCAATGCCACTAGTTGAGAAAGATAACTCTTCAAGGCTACAACTTCTTATGCTACAACATAGTATTCTGATTCCATCAGAACCAAGTTTATTAAAATTAAAATTAGCATATTGCAGAGACTTGTTGTTGGTGACAAGTTTAGCAAGGGATTCTGCTGCCTCTGGAGAAATTATAGAGTTATGTATAGTTAATCTCTGTAAATTCATGCACCCAAATACAGCATACAGTGAACTGATATTATTAGAACTCAATTTATTGGAACCAAGATTTATACCAGAAATATACAGTTCTCCAAGTCCACACATTAACTTTAGTCCTGAACAAAAACCACTTGCGATATTATTATATTTTTCTAGAATATTTAGGGAATGCAAACACGTATTCTGATTTAGATCCGTAATTTCGCAATCTCCCTCAAGCACACAATTCACAAGGTCAATGGATGTAATGGTGGTATTGGTACACAGCATACACATAAACGGTCTCACTTCTATAGGAACTGACTTCATGTATACTGTTTCAATAGATGTGTTACATTGTAGACCTTCCATTGCACTATGGCAGATTAGTTTATACCTGTGCAAATCTTGTATCTCGTGATGTTCAAGTAGTGCTAAGCTTTTCAATTTATTATTACACAGTAATATGTTAAATATGGAAGGATCGTTAGAAAAGTCACTAGGAGAAACTCTGAGAGTTTTAATTGTTTTATTAATTCTAAATCCCTCTACTAATGCTTCCATGCCATCACAACCTATATTGTTATTGCCAGATATATCCAATGATTGTAAGCTTTTACTGTCTTTTAACAAGTTTCCTAGAATCAGAAAGCTGGATGATACTACTAGACCACATTCACTGAATGTTATTTCACATATACAGTGATGATTTAAGCTGCAAATCAATTTGTGGATACATTGAGATTCTAAATCACATTTATGAATAGTTACTTCTTTAATACTGCTCATGTCACACTTGGAACTAACAAAACTCACAAACTTAGAGGCACACTGCATGTCAAACATGCAATCTTCTATAGAAAACTTTTGAAGCACTGGTAGGCGCTTTGAAAAAACATACTCCATGGCAACAAAGTCCATGGGAATAACTGACTCACGAAATAATTCGAACTCTGATGTTTCTAACACTGTGTTTAAAACTTCATCACAGACAGACTTTAACTGTGATTCAAATGCACACTGATATAAGAAGGTATCACGTCTTGCCTTGTAATCAATAGCTTTTATAAGTATAGTTAATGTTTCTGTAATTGCTGTTTGTGTTTTTTTTACAATACCAAAATAAAAAAGCCATACATGTGTTAGTTCTTCTAAGGTTGCATACTTTTTAATTAATTTTCTCTGTCCTGTGCATGGCAAACTGGCGATATAAACTGCTGCTAAATATTCTTGCAAAGTCAAATGAAGAAAACTGTATATCTTGTGTAACCCGCACCTGTTACTAGCACGCTCAATATTGACAAAACCTAGAAAAAAAGAGTCGTCTGTAATTTCTGCAGGACAAGCAGATGACATTTTTGAATGATTTACAACTTGCTCTGATTTAATAGTCATTTCATATGCTAATTTACACAACTTCTTAAAGTACACTTTTTCATTACCTGGTATGTCATCAAATGATAGTATGAGAACTTCTTCTCTAGTTCGACGAAGAGTTCGCAAAATCAAGGATTTCGTAAATTCAAAGTACACCTCAGACTCAGTGGTTGGAAAATTCCCTTTAAAGTCTTGGAACAAGTAACATATCATAACTGCATGTACTGGAAGATAACACATGTGAAGTAAATTAGGATGCAAATCAAAATGAGATCTAATTTCAGATACAATACTATCTGTTGAAGTACTCATTTCAAAGGGATAGTTGCTGATAAAATGAAGTATTTGATCATGATTAAAACCAATTACTTCTATGTGCTTAATTAAAACATCAGAGTGTTTTAATCTGCTGCTGGCTACTGGACGTGATGCTACTATAATCATAGCCTTGGGCAAACTGTACTTATATGTTAATTGGTAGACTATGGAATCAGTTGCATCCCTCCTCCGATATTCATCTAGGCCATCTAGAACGATACACATACCTTCACCTAGTCGTTTCGTGCATTCTGTAGCAACCCTGCTGCTCATTTCAGAATCACAATAAATAAAGTCTAAAAGATCTGATAAACTATTGTCACTTCCAACTACTTGTAGCAGTCTTAAAGGAACTAGAAAAACTAACTTTGCTCCCTTCAAAGTGCCTTCCTTGACAGCCCAGTCTCTGACTACCTTGTGAACTAGTGTGGTCTTGCCACTACCTGGACGTCCTTCTACTAACACAAGCGATCCACTCTGATACTGACCAAAGACCTTTTCATACTCTATTTTCTCTTTACTCCCTACAATGTCATCTATATTCCCTCGGATAGTGTAGGAATACTTGTTTGATTGCAGTTTGGTTTGTTTAATAAGAACAAGGTTGGTAAAAGTATTGGTAATAACTGGAGGCCAGCTGTCTTTCGGTACTTCTCTCTGGCAGGCATACTTCAACAAGAGAATCTCTTTTTCTTGAGAGTATAAAATTTTCACTTTCATTCCCTGACTTACAAGTTTCTCCTGTCCCCTCTCTACAGCACATGTGTACTGTCCCTCCATTCCCTGGTGTGCATGTTGGATGACCAGTATGTCTGTACATGTTCCACAGTAATCCTCGCCATCACTCAGACACTCGCTATCCTTCACCCACTGATTGGACACACCCTCACTTATATTAGCACGCACCTCCAATAATGTGGACTTTCCATCGCTTACCTCACAGTCACCTGACACATACTTCATATATAAATTCATTGGATTATTGGACTCAGATGGAGATTGCCTAGTAAGTGGGACATTGGCAGCACTAATAGATATTTCATGTACTCCTACTAAAGGACCTGTAAGACACTCATTCAAGTTGCTCAGTGTAGGCTGAAGAGCATGCTCATGGTTTCCCATCACCCACTCATATATCACTTCATTAAGTTTAAGAATGCTATTGCCTTTGCGTTCACAATCTTTCATTACATTTCTGGGCAAGTTTAAAGCATCACCTATTTCATTCCATTTAAATGCCACTTCAGCTAGCTTTGTTCTTAAAAGAGGAATATCTTTAGCTGACAATATATCACAAGTTTGTGATGACCCAGTAAACGACCTCAACAAAGTAATTTCAGCACACAGCGAATGTAAGTTAAGTTCAGACAATACCTCAATAAATGTAGAGAATGCTTGGTCCTTGCTCTCAACCTTCTCCCCCACTTGGCGTAGGAGGTACCTGGCTATTACTTGAGAGTTCACCCCACCACTGAGTGACGTGATGATTTTGCAAACGTCTTTAGAAATGACTAGACGTTCGCTCAGTTTTTGAGCAAGTCGGATCCAAATCTTTGTGTCGCACAATTCACGGGACAGTATCTTTTCCAACTCTGCGTAGTGTACGCGACAAGATGAGGCCGCGGGTGTAGCCATGACTTCTTGATCAACTATTAGCAGCGTTAAGTAATAACACTAAAGCTGATTGCATATAAAATCAACTTGGTAACACGCCTACACACCTACCACACCTCAACAACAAACCTGCATACCATATACGGGGGAGGACGTACATTAACATACGTCACCCGGCGTCACACACCGCATACCACCCACAAAATAAGTAAAGAAACTCCGCCTTCTTAGTTTGTATGCGCATTTATTAGAAATTCGCTGACGTGTCTTTTTACTACTACTGACTTCGGTCTCTTCTGCCGGAGTTTCGTCTTGGGTTGAATAAAATGCTATTGAGCGGCGCAGATACCAATTGAGCCAGTTTGCCAGGATGCGCTGCTGGCTATGGATACTTTTGTCAATTGGGATATTTTCTGCTCAATGGTAAGCTAAGGACAATGTTGAACGTCTTATTGTCTTCCTGACAACTGATAGTGTAAGACTTAATGGAGTATTACAATCTGAAGCCAATGACACCTTATACAAATTATTTTTGTGCAGTATAACTATAACATTACATATTTGGTTAATAGAATCTGAAAGAATAAATATAATACTGAATTTAAGTAAGCTATGTTAAATCTTGCTATTAAGAAAAACTCTAGAATGTTCCAAGCTCTACTGTCAGTTATTCTGGCGTAGCCTGACCCTTTACCATACCAAAGAAATTGTCTGGGGACAATCGTTCACCTCGGCTCTGTTCTAAGGAAATATGGTAGTGGTTGTGGTTACCTGATTACCACTCCCACAGTTTATCCACACACAACCACAGTGTATTTGTGCAGGTACAGCAGTTTTACTTGCGGTACGACACCCACTTGTTCCATCAAGGCCTGCCCAAAAAAATGTTAACTAACCACTCCCATAATTGTGGAGCTGGAACAGCCGAGGTGCATGATTGTCATAAGAACCTTTCTCCGTGTAGTAGTATGGTAAAGGGTCAGTATGGTAAGTTGCTCTCTTCAATTAGTCTCTTTATTTGAACACAATTTGATTACATCATTAGTGTGCACTAACCACGCTGGCAAAAAAGGTGCTAATTGAACGTGTTAAGTGTGTTGGGTAACACTGGATGTCAATGCATTAGTTCTATCATGGGATATATTAGCATTGCATGGTATTCAGATGCAGATGTAATTCCATACTGATATTTGGCAAATGTATGCAGCATTTTAAATAATGGCAAGAGCTCATCCTAATGAAATGGCTAGACTTGACCTAGGATACCTGTAGCTGTGCGTGCATACAGGGTATTATTTAAAACAAACTTACCGTTTTGGAAATTTTAGGGTGGAGCTTCTATTTTCCATGAAAAATTTGTGGCAAATATCACCATGAAGGTTGTAATTATTTTCAGTGGGAGAGAGAAGGGCAAAACCATTTTCAGGAAGGGAAAAATGCCCCCCTATGAAGGCCTAAAAGCTACCTATTCCCACAATTTTGCTTTGTCAATTTGCTTGGTTTATTTGCTGGCCAATTATACACTTCAGACATTAGCAAATGTCTTGACATTACTTTAAGTTTCACAAAGTGTGCTACCATTCAAACTTATCTGTTAGTTTAGAGGAATGAAGGAGTATTTGTAAGGCTCACAATACTCTGTCCATACCTATTCAATATTTAAACCAGTTGGACCAGTAATTCAGGAAAACATGTTAATTCAATTGGTTGAGAGCAGAAAAATTTATCAAATACCCCTGCCCCCAATTTACCCACCCCAATCTCATTAGCAGAAATTATATATACAGTATGCCTGAACCACTTTTTAAATTTAGAGTTGATGCTGGCTGCAAAATTGAATTGAGATCAATATGCTCGCAAATTACAGCAGATCATCTCTTCAATGTTTGCTGTCAAATTTAAGGATATTTATTTGGTCAATTTAAAACGTTTACCTATTAAATATTAACCCTGCCATTGTCAGAAGGAACCAATTTGTTGTTGGTAAATTCATTATTATTATTGTTGGTGTTGTTGTTGTTGTTATTAGAGTAGTAGTTCAGGAGCTACTAAAAACCCCTTTATTTGTAAACTTGGGTCTGTCACTGAGTGTATATCCACAAAGATTGGAAATATAATATATCAGTTTCTATTTAATGAAATGAATTGCTCCAAATTCTCATGCTTATTGATTTGTGGTGTGTGTTTATAGTACTGATAAGCAGCAAAGCAGGAGTTCGAATATCAATCAAGATTTGCACAAACAGACTGGAAACAAGGAGGAAGGTGGAAAACGAGATGGTCAGATGAAAGCTAACACACAACATTCTAATCCTGAACCTTCTACTCCTGAAACTATTGACAACTCAAATAACAATACGAACAGTATCATCAGCAGTGACATACATGCAGATGTATCTGAAGCCACACCTACTGCCCCACCCACTGAGGTACCACTGGAAGAAGCACTGCCTCTATCCCAGCCACCATTAGAGGAGCAGACACCTACTGAGGCAGAAAGGAAAGAGGTGGATGCAGTCAGAAGAGGAACCAAAGTCACTCCAGAAGACAGTGAAGAAGAATATTTGGAGAAGGAAAAAGAAGATAGCACTGAAAATGTAGTTGTGAAAGAGAACCAACAAGATGAAGCGATTGTTAAAGATCTATCATCTGATCTGCCATCTTCTGTACCAGCCAAAGTTGAGAAAGAAAGCATGCCAACTGGACATTCTTTTACCAGTTCTGATGGCACCCAGTCTCAGGGTGGTGTTCAAGATGCTGAAGGTTCCGTAAGAGAGAGTGAATCTAGGGAAGGGGATGTGGAGGGTGTGACTAGCCGAGGTGTGACTAGCAGTGGTGATGATGAATTGAAGGCAGTGGGTGAAGACGGTGAGAGGGAGTTTGAAATAGAATGCAACAGAGAGCAGACTGCAGATTCTGATGGTGATGAGGCATCAGATAAAGACTTGGGTCCTGATGGAAGAAAGGAGGAAGAAGAGAAAGCAAAGGACTCTAAAACAGAAGCAATGACAGATGATGGTTGCTCCAATGACAGCTGCATGGAACTGCCCGTAAAGGTTGCATCAGAAGAGAAGTCACTAGATATAAATGACAAGGATAAGTTGGAAAACTTGGAGCAAGAAGACAAGTCTGAGATTAAGACATTTGTGTCTGACAAGAAAGAAGGCGGTGATTCGGAAGAAAAGACCTGGAGTGCAGATCAAGGTTGTGATGTAGACGGGTGCCTTGAACATGTAGAATCACAGGAGATGAAGAAGACTGGTGAAGATGACAAGGTCACTAAAGAAGGAGGCAAACCTAATTTAGAAGGAGAATTAGAAGAAGCCCAGAAAATAGCAGAGGAGGAGGAGGAGGATGACCAAGTGCTGACATTCGAGGAGTTTAAGAAGAAATTAATGGAGCAGACTGGAGGGCAGACGGTGCAAAAGCCTCCAGACCAGGGGATTAATGGCGGTTCCTCGGGTAAGAAGACAACCTTAACTAACTACGCGTCAGTGGATTGCGGAGCTAAAGTTGTAGAGGCCAACCCGGAGGCACAGGTACGAGAGTTAGTAATTGAATGATCGTTGTTGAAATGCCTACAGAAAGGCACATGTCAGTTTGTGTGTTATCTTAGCACATTGTGTTCTTCACTTATTGTATGCTTTTTTTTTTCTTTTTTTTCTTTTTTTTTTAATTTTAATTTTTACTTTTTTTAATTTCTTTCTTTTACATTCAATGTTTCCTTGCACATGTGCACAGTGCTCTGTTGTCCGTCACGTGGGTGCTTGTCATCTATCACATATTCTGTAATGTGAGCTACGTATCATGTACTGCCTTCACACACATTCATTGCACCATGTACCTCCTTCATGTTACATGTAGTGTCATGTATGCCAGTAGTGTGCAGTGTGACTTAAGTCTGTAGCATGTAATCTTACACGTGTCTGTATAGAGCTGGGAGATATTGGATAATCACAGGCGATACGATATTAACTTGAATTATCACGATGAAGCTATGCATCACGATGTTTCATAAATATTATTACCTAATCAAGTCAATTTTATTCCAACTGAGCTTGCCGTGTTCATCAGCTTCCAGTCCAAAGTTAGTCCACGGAGCAAAATTGTGTTGGCTTTCTTAAGCCAGAAATTATAACTTGCAGCCATCGCTAGCTACTTTAAAAACTTTTGTTAGTACCTCGTTATAGCCAAGTTTACAAACAACGAAAATGACTGTTCCTCATATCCATCATGCGCGTGAGGCTCCAGCATTTGTTTAACGACCCTTACCAACTATTTTGCAAGAAACCGATAATATTGTGAATACTTTTAGAACATTGTCTCCGCGATTTAGGAGATAATTCCAGTGTATCGCCCAGCTCTATGTCTGTGGCATGTATTCTGACACATGTAAAGGGCAGACAAGTTCTTGAAAGCAGTTTAATACATGTAACATGTATTCTGTCACATGTGTTATGTAGAACACCATGGCGATCCTGCATGAGAACATGGACATGTACATGATCAATCCATGCAAGGCCAACATCTCCTTTGTGGTGGAGTTGTGTGAGGTTGTGTCAGTGAGGACCATAGAGATAGCTTGCTTTGAACTCTTCTCTTCCATTCCCAAGACATTCACAGTCCACACCAGTGAAAGGTAAGTTACTAGTCATGTGTCAGAGATTGGTGTGTAGTGTATTCTCCTGGTCACTTTGTGTCTGTTAACTACACAAAATGGAAAGCTTTGATACTTGTTTGATAATCTATTATTATTATTTACCAAGACTAATCCCTAATTATTTTTTTTTTTGTTGTTGTTGTTGTTTTTTGCATATAATTATATTAATACAAAGTTGAACAAGTTCTTCACAGTTCAGATGAATTAAATGAGAGATCTAAAGTACAGTGTATTGATCAGTGAACATTCTTACACTTTCTAATCCAAAATTGTTATTTCCAAGGTTTATCTGGTAATCGGTATTAGTTAATAAATTATAAGAGCCTTTGATCCTTTAATTATTGATTGATGGGTTTTGTTTGTGTTGGGGTGGAAAGGAAAGATAACTCACTTCATTGAGTGTACATTCATATCTTGATGACCCATACCAACTTTTTGGTTGTTTTGTTGTTTTTTGTTGTTGTATCTTGATGACCCATACCAACTTTTTGGGGTGTATGTACTTAAAGCAGCTATCAGTTTATTTTTGTTGGGTTTTTTGCTGTTTTGTTGTTGTTGTTGTTGTATAGTCTGTCTGATGGTGAGTGGATGATGCAAGGTGAGTTCCAAGTTTCCAATGAGAGAATCATTCATTCCATACCACTTCAATCTGAGGAGCACGTCTACGCCAAGTTCATCAAGGTCAGAGTTGTCTGGTTCGTATTATTATTGATATATTATTATTGTACAAGCAAGTACCTCACCACACAGTGACACTTGATGTACTATATTTTACAAATGAGAAATGCAGCGGCATAACACGCTCTCTGTCCTATCCATGATTATGAACTTGGGCTTTGTGAAGCTACTGCTTTCTCTGTCCATTCTTCGCCGGTTCACCAGCATACAATAAATAATCATTGTTGTTGTTGTTGTTGTGGTGGTGGTTGTTTTTATCGTCTTCGTTTCCGTAATCATCTTCTACTGACTGTGATGATGCTTACCTGTTTGGTTTGTGTCGCCGCTGTACCAACTAGGCCCAGTTCATGAATGCATACACACACACACATGCACACACATGCACACACTGTTGTCTTGGTTACTGACATACACGTGTGTTATCATTATATAGTATTATTTTGTAATTACTGTAGATGTTATTATCAACTGGTGGTGTGCACGTGTGTTTGAGCACTAATGGCAAACGAGCCAGATTTGATGGCGTTAACATTTACTATAAAAATATCTGTACACATGGCAACTCTGTGCACCTGTTTTGTAGCATTATAAACATCCCAAGTCGCTTTTTTTTTTTTTTTTCTTTTTTTTTTTTTTTTTTCCTGCTGATTATTTTTAACATGTTCAACAAATGTGACCGGATTTGGGAAAATCCGCCTAAACGCGGCAAACAATTATTTTTAGTATCACCGGGTAAAGCCTTATGGGTCAATTTTTTTCGAAAAAAATTTTATGGCACAAATGGATAGACACCAGTTAGCTCTAGCTTATGACGCAGTTGTAAGCTCTGGCGTGCTCTAGAACTCACACTAGGAGGCTAGAAACACTAGCCAGTTGGACTCGTGTACGGAGAGTTGCTAAGAAATTATTGGCGGGCTTTTCACTAACAGCCGGGAAAAAACTGTAGCTAACTAATTCACTTGCTATTCTACATAATTCACGTACTCACGCAATTCTAGTCATCATAGTTTCTTAAGGAGCCCTGCATTAAGCCTTTTAGACTTCTTTCAATCCGCCTGCAACCGATTTATTCCATAGTGTCCCGGAGACACGCAGTAATAGTATACGGACACAAGGCACGCCCCCTGACCTTAGCAACGCCTTTACCGGGCATTTTTTCGAAATCAGCAATAATAAGGTTAGCAAAAATACTGAAGTGTTGTAGTGCGTAGGGCGAAGACGGCTTGTGCTACAGCTTCCAAATTAGGAGGAAGGCATCCCAAGGCCCCGTGCAGCCTACTGGTAGAATAAATTAGAAAACTTTAGATGCCGCGTTTAGCCAGGTTTTCACAAATCCGGTCACAAATACCCCGCAATGAAATGACCTGAAGAGGACTTCGACAAGAAGTCGAAACGTCAGGTTAAGTTTTAATTAATTTATTGGCTGTTAGAACAAGAAAAATTTGCTACTGAATAAATAAAATGTTGCTCAATATTGCCATGGAACTTCATAACACACGCAGGCGCATCAGTAGAAAGGTACACATACGCCTGCAGTAACAAAATGGGTCCACGTACATCTATGCAAAATGAATTGAAGACATAATAGACATATATATCCCAAACTCATTGGTATACAGCTTCGCTTACTCCTCTGAATAAAGTGGGCAACATTTATTTAGTTTACCTGTAGTTAATGTTCCAGCTCCCATATATGGAAGTCTGCACTGCTAGCTCCAGTTCTAGTGCAAGCATATAGCCGATAATAATTACTATTACAAGATACTTTCTTACCTCCACATTTTTTAGTAGTGATTTCATCTGCAATATCTAGTTGTTGTTGTTTATTTATTTAGTTGTTCTTACTATATGAAGTACCAGTAGATCTAAACAACACGCTTCCAGCCGCTAAACCAGCTAAGTAAAAAAAATAAAGGAGTAATTATGGTAAAGAGTGTTCAATATCATAATTACTACATGCCACTACTTTTTTTTGTGATGAAAAATATCAAGCATTTTTAGAAGCCTACCAGCTATTCCATGATATCATAATTGGGAATTATGATCAGATGACTATAGGACAGATGGCTATAGGCTATTTTGGTAACACAAACCAGTTTGCATTGTGTTTGTTTTCCATTGTTGTCTTTTATGACTTCAAAGTTTTTCTACCAATTTCATTGCAGTTGCAATTTTATCATAAAATTGTCTTTTGATGATACAGTGTTGAGGTGTACTTGGTGCTGTTTGGAAACAATGCTTATACTTTTATTGACCTTTTACCAGTGTGTGTGTGTGTGTGTGTGTGTGTGTGTGTGTGTGTGTGGAAACCTGTGCTTATACTTTTGTCTACTCTTTACCGGTGTTTATAAACTGTGTTTATACTTTCGTTGACCCTTTTCCAGTGTGTTCAGGCTAGATCGTGACGCTTTTTTTTTTTTTTTTTTTTTTTTTAGTTACACAAGTTCATTTAAGCTTATTAACAAGTTATAATAACTATACATGCTAAAAAGTGTAAGCGCCAAAAAGTTGCACTGTAATATCAATCGCTGCATCCTGAGTCACTGCTCCTTGTGTTCATGTATGTGGTGAAGTCAATATTAGCATATACATGGTAGATATTTCATTTATTTATATGAACAAACATTGTGTTCTGCAGCAAATTCCCATTTTACATTATGTTAGTGCATTGAATAAGGTAAAGGATGTAGAGACATAGATATGATGATATGCACTATACTTAGGTTTCAGTGAAACCTTATTCTCATACTCTTTAGAGCATACTTATATATAAGTGTAAAGATATGTGTGTACATATGTGAATAAATTACACATGTAGCTAGTTGCATGCGAGCAATCTGATTGGTTTGTTACATGAATCTGTTCAAGTAGTTTCATGCTTACTATTATTTATAAATGTATGTATGTGTGTGTATATATATATATATATATATATATATATATATATATATATATAATATAATAATATGTATATATACCTATATAGGTCCAGATGGTATCTCACTATGGTCAGGAGCACTATTGTCCTCTGAGTTTACTACGAGTGTTGGGAGCATCCATGATGGAAGTGTATGAAGAGTCCCGACACAATCCCCGCCCACCTGCTCCACCCACACAGCCCCCACCTCCTGTCACTTTGCCTCCCAGTGAGGGATTCAGCCAAGGTAAGTTATTGGGAAGAGGCTGGGAGTTAGTCAGCTAAAGCCACCATTTGAAGGGAAAAAATCCATAATGTACGTAACTTTTTTTTTTTTTTTTTTTTTTTTTTTTCAATCTGTACATAGTTGTTTTTTTTTTGTGACTGAGTGATAGATTATATGTAGCAAAGGTAAAGTTATTCAGTGTAAATTAGAGTGTTCGTGAACAATTAGGGAAGCTATCGAGAGTGCTGTACATAGTCAACACCAAGGTGTGCTGTATTTTACGTGAGAAATTTTTCTTCAACATTACTACAGCAAATTTTTCATATCAAATGTACGTATTTGGAGTTTTTTTAAATTTCATTTTATAATTAATAGTGGGCATCATTTGGAAAGGTCTGTGTGTGAGAGAGAAAGTAAATTGGTGAGCTGAATGTGTCTTAGGGTTTAGGGTTATGCTCGTTGGTCGGATGGTATTCGTATGTTGTGGGTTTAGCCCCTCCTTATTGAAGCCCACTAATGGGGAATCCTGCCATCTGAGCTACATATCAAATGAAGATCTACTGGTGAAGGAGCTATCTAATTTAATTGTGGGTTGCCCCTGATGTGATTAGGAAGATGTGTGAAACTAAGTGGTGAAGACCTTCTGTAGCATGCTGAGATGACTTTGTAAGTTACTTCATACGGACAAGTCTACGAAATGAACCACTTAGCTAATTCGTTTAGAAATTTCTATCAAAGATTGCCGCATAAAAGAGTAGTAATAAAATTCTTGTTCAGGAATCTTGGCATTTCACTCACTTTTGGCACAAGAAAGTTTATTTTTAATAATCAGCTTAATAACGTAAATTATTATATGTACAGCAGATGTTTTGGTCCATAAGTCTTCATACTACAAAACAAGATGCCGTGAGTAGCAGTGAATATGTAAGACATTATGTAACTTGCTCATGAATGATATGTTCCCTTACTGCTATTTTGTTCTGAGTTGTTCAACTGCAATAATAACATCACAATTTCTTTCTCAGCCTTCTTTTTACTTGTTTGATGGGTTCTCTCTCTTTCATAGGCCGATTAAAAAAATGTTTGGCTGTCAAAGTATGATCTAGTTTGTTCATGTTGTGTTGTTGTTGTTTGTTTGTGTTTTTTTTGTTTGTTTGTTTGTTTTTGTTTGTTTTTAGTTTGTTTGTTTTTATTAATTTATTTTATTTTATTTTATTTTTTGTTGTTTTTTCCCCTCAAAGTTTAGTATTTATTTTAGTATTTTAGTTATGTGATGTTAAATTGAATTAGCTAAGCTAATACTTGTTTCTAGGACAGATCACTTTAGAGTATTGATTACCTGTGGTATACCGCAAGCTTTACTACACAATTTACCATTAAGTGGCATTTGGTGGGCTTTACCAGGTTAATGCATGGCACGTGGGCGGTTGTTTCAAGAGGCTAGTCTTAATTATCACCTTGATTGAAAAGATGACAGAGAGACTTAGTGAATGGCTGCAGTTCTTGCAACTATCTGGCTACTGATTCCTGCATGGGTTGTTTTGTTTTGTTTTTTGTTGTTGGTTTTTCTTTTGTTCGTTTTTTTTCCTTTTGTTTCTCAGATTTGTGTGGCTAACCATGAAATGGTGTAGTGGAAGTTGATTGTCAGTGATATGAGATGAGAGTGGGCGTGACTGGTTCACGCAAGTTACTGCTGGAGATTGTTAGGTCGGTGGGTGTGAAGTCACTTTTCAAGAATGTAATGGAATACAAACTAGAAGGTTACTAGTCTTCTCTGATTATTAAGCTATTAAATTGTCTGTTGTACTTCTTAGTTGTTGTAGTTTTGTTTGTTTTTTAGTTGTTGTTGTTTTGTTAATTTGGATTTTTTTTTGTCTCTATACATGTCATTGAAGAGACCAATGAGAAACAAATCATCAGATCACCAATCCAAGTCAAGTATTTATATCAACATGCATAAGTCACACAGCAAGCTAAGCAAGAGCTCTGAGTTGTGCTATTTCCAAATGGAACTCCAAAGCCCTAGTTTATTGTCTCCGGGCACTAGTGGATCTTCACTAGGTGTTGGGAATCCTTCGCAGTTGTAGCGGTTAGGAGAGCAGTTGGTTGCTGCACTCTGTCACCGCACTGGGTTGGGTTGTGCATCTCCTAAAGCCATTCAGGCGTTCCTGTCTGGCATGTAGTGTTTCAGTGAGCCACTAGGCAACCGGCTGCACTGGATGAGGTCATGACCTCACTCATACTATTGCACCATTTCGTTGCTACGGCTTCGATGACGTGCAGGCCACTTGGATGCATTAGCTTGGCGGGTGGTCACTGGAGGGTTGTGGTGAAATTTCATCTGAAGAAGTTTGTAGCATGGTTTAGTTTGGGGTTGTTTTTTTTTTTTTTTTTTTTTTTTTTTACTCTGTAGTTCAGGGCTAGGGCTGTAGCTGTGTAATATAATTATGATAGTTTATAATTGTGTAGAGAATCTGACTGGACTTACTTAGTAATGCTTTAGGTATATGACGTAACACTCATCCAAGTTACTTTGATGATACCTTACCCATCATGCCAGCCTGTCACCTGCAAGTTGAGTTTTTGAAGTTTTCCCATTTTTATTTCTTGTTTGTTAGTTGTTGTTGTGTCTGTATGTTAACCAACTAGTTAATGTTGTTACTGAGTAAGTAATAGACAGGTGCCGCTTCTGAGAAAACTTAAATTATAATCTTAAAGGCTTTAGCCTGTAGCTTGCCTGTCATGAGTGCAGCGAGATCAATACTTAGTGCCTGAGAGCCCCTAACACTATGGTTTGTGACGGTTGGCAGTGCCTAAGTGACTTAGAACATATAGTGGCCGTTCCTAACTATACAATGGGAGGGACTTGTATATAAACATTCTCTGAAGTATGAAAAGGAAAAAAGAAGCTAGGTGCAGGAACGTTTTAGTGAGAAGAGATAAGTAATGCAGGGAATGTGGCATCACAGTGTGTCAAATTGGAAGAATTTTAACAAATATAATTAGAAATTCAAGTCATTAAAGCCTCAATTATGACTCTAGCTTGTTATAGTTTTTTCTTATTTTGTTCAGAGGGTGTTTATATTATCTCTCTCAAGGTGGGGACAATACATGTATGTATATAGAGACTGGACCAAAGGGATTTAAGTCTTACTGTCACTATACCAAAAGTACACCAGCTATATTCTGGTTGGTAAAGTGAGGGTTTGCTGCTGGCTATATGCATTGGACAGTAGGATTAATATAACTGAAATTGACTTAAATACTTAAGCTTTGTTTTATTTAGTGTTTATTTGTATACTTACTTGTTAATTTTATATGTCCCACACAGTGGAATGGCTTTTGAGAAATGCTTGAAATATTCGTAATAGCAAACAGATGTGGTAGATATTTGGTATAGTTTTGTTAGAGAAGACACTGTGTGTGTGTGTGTGTGTGTGTGTGTGTGACAGATGGCCCATTAGATCAACTTACTGGAGTGGAACCGTTTAAGTATGATGTGGGGCATTGTGTTCATTTCTCTTGTTCTAATATTAGAACGCCCACGGTCGAATGGTCAACCCCTAACAGTTTATAAGTGTCACATTACAGCAACCCCAAACTTTAGTACTTACAGGCTAATACAACCTCAGTGAAGCTTTGTATCTTCCTTTGTTCATTTTTTTTTTTTTTAAGTGTAATTATTTTCTGCAATAGACCCCATGTTTTCATAACCGCTCATTTCCCGGGGCTTTTGCATCCCTTCAACAAACCTAGCCCATGCATAGTCCTGCCGACAGACTGGTGCTGGGTGTGGCAGTTCTATTTGGATAGGGCTCTTGTTTGGAGGATATTGTTACTGGCGTTTTTATTGGCGGGTGATTGGCGCTTAGCTCTCTCTCTCACTCTCAGTGTTTATGTATTCTGGGATTTATGGAGTATCCTTAGCAAGTGTCGTGATCTTGTGTGTGTGTGTGTGAAAATAGGAGGTATTAATTGCTGCCCAAAGAAGCAGAAGTATTACTGAATTTTGAAATATCTTTTTAGTGCCAGTCAACGTGCTAATGAATAGTTCACATCACCTATAATGGTTGTTGTTGTTATTATTATTATTACTATTATTATTATTATTACTATTATTATTATTACTATTTTTATTATTATTATTGTTATTATTTCTGTTATCATCATTATTGTGGTGTTCTTTTTTCTCCCCATTATTGAATAAGCTTTCTTTTGTCCCTCCTCTCAGTGTCGCCATTTGTTTTACCCGGGGGCCCCACCACAGTCCCGTAGCTGGCATGTCACCACAGGATTGGTGCAGCAGCATACTAGGATGTGGTCTGTGTCATCCTTTCTCTCTTTATTCTACTTTTAGGCTCTAGAGCTAATGGATTCTATCAAAGGCTTTCCTGGCATTCTAATTTTACCTCTTTGGTTTTCCAATTCCCCCTATGGCTCTTCTTCTGTTTTCCCTTCAGTCCACTTGTATTACACCAGCTGCACTTCTATTCTCTCTTCTCCCCCTAATTAGTATTAAGTGGTGAGAGGTGCAGGTATTTGTGGGTCCTTCCCACCTGTTGTGGTGCTAACCAACTCTTCTTCGGTCAGGTGACATAAAAGAGACCCCAGCTGGAAGACAACCTCGGCCACCGTTTAATGGTCCAGTGAAATTCTGTCTGGGTGTATAAATTACCAAATTTAATTCCCCCTACAGATAATTATCCCCCACTCTTCTCTCATGTGAATCGTTCTACTGTTATATTCAATGCATTCTGTCTCGTTGCTTTGGCAGTGTAGACAGTTTCCATTTACTGTCCCAGATATGGCCTCACCACACATTCTTCTTCATAATAATGCAGCTGTACATTAATGTGTATGGTGCACTTTGACCCCAATGCTGTGATTCTGACACGAAAGAAACCATCATTTAGTTGTTGTTTTTAAAATACGTTATTTTTGGCACTATAAACAGAGTCTTAGAACATAGCTACTGTAGTTTTGTATTGTGACAGAGGAGCTTTAAACTGCTTAGGTCCTTCAAAGAGGGTCACTATTAACTTAGTGTCCCCGCCTTGAGGGCAGTGATACTTAGTGTCCCTCCGATTGCGCTTAGTGTACCGTTGTTTTGTTAGGAGCAGTCACTATGTTAGGAGCAGTCGCTACGTTCTAAATTAGTTAGGCGCTGCACAGCCGTCGTGAACTACCACTTTTAGGGTCCTTCAGGCCCTAAGTAGCACCCTCGGGGACGCTGGACCCTAAACGGTAGTTCCCTCTGAGGCAGCACCTAAATATTGTTTATTGATTTTATCATTTATTCTTGTATTCACTGTACTAATTGCCTGAGATAATTTTAATCCAACAGAAAGGTATTGGTTCTCTCTATTCACACAGCCACTAATTTATATACTGCACAGTTAACCTGATGATTTGACTTTTCTCAAAGTCCTCCTCTGGGGTCACTAAGGTTAAAAATATATTGGCTGTGTAAATGGATACACTTACTATTATTTGAACCTGAAGGACTGAATCATTTAGTAATGTATTCCTTAGTGTCGAGTATAGATGTGTGTGTGTGTGTGTGTGTGCATGTGTTAGACTAACACATGCACACACATACCCACTGTTAGTTATAAATTTCACTGATGCTCTCAAGTAATCATTCCACTGCCCCTACTCATTTACGCAGCCACGAGTTATTGTTGTATCCGGTGTAACTCACCATGTGTGTGAGCGTGCCGACAAGATCAGTTACGTACACACACACACACATGTGTACACATGTCTGCTCGTACATTCAACAATTACAAGTGCCTATAGTCTATAGAGTCTTGTTTTCATTTGTTTAGAAATCATCGTCAACCACAATGGACAACAAATTGTAACCCAATCCTTTGAGATCCCAGCTTCCATAGCAACTGGTAAAATTGCTTTATTTAAAACTCTTGTTTTCCAGCTATCCTGTCTTGAATATCAACCAGCAGAAATGACTGTATTGGTTGAAACACAAGCAAGAGATATATTACGTACACATATAGGCGAGTTTGCAAACTTCTAGGATAACTCTTAATTCCTTTGTGCACTTCTGAGCCATGAAAAAGTCCATACTTTAAAACCAAAAAAAAAAAAGAATTATTTAAACTGTTTCGGATGGACTACAAGTTTACCAACTTATGGTCTCACATCTAATTGCATGCTAATTGACCCACTTAGCCAATATCCAGGTGTCACCGCGGCAGCAAAGGGTAGTTCTCTCTTCGAGCTGAGTTTGTTTCTGATTTGCTGGATTAGGTTTCTGTATGCTACTTGGTCCACTTGAGACAGCGGGGATTGTATTGGAGATTGGGTTCCCTTGTGGTGCAGTTATTTGAATTGACTGTCAAACACACACAGCCACGCAGCTGGGCTGAGGCTCGTCCTGTTCATGGTGGTTGGTTTAATTATCAATACATCTCCATCGTTCCATTCCATCGTGGAATCGGCCGATGTTTTGAGATCTATTTGGTCCGCCTTTGAGACTTTGATATTACATTTCTTTGTTTTTGGTATTAATTTCCCACCCATTTGAGTAAATTGTGTAGAGTTGTGGTATTAAGAGTTAGCGGCCATCCTCCGTGGTTAGTGTGAGATCGGAGAGCTCAAGGGATGGACATGTAAGTGGCTAATTATGTTTTAATTACTCCAGACATTAGTAGGGTTACCTTACCACTGTGGCACACTCTGGAGTTCATTGTTTGTAAATGAGGCTACAATAATAGATATTGAAGAAGCAGGGTTTGTTATTGAGTTATGGGTTACACACAGTGCATTGGTAGCATTCTTAGGGCTTACTATGTAGTATGTAAATATAATATTAAAGATGTTTTCTGATTTCTGTACTACATTATTGCTTCTTCTTCTTTCTTTTCTTGTTTGTTTGTTTGTTTGTTTTAAAAAAATTGCGTGAAAACACTTAGAGCCTGTGCGTTACTATTGGAAACCCAAGATTTTATGTTATTGTTTGTTGTTCTTGTTTTGTTTTTGTTTTTTTTGTTTTTTTCTCTATTTGTGTCTTTCTTTCCTTTTCAATTGCAGTCATACCTGCAGCAAGGTGATGAAAGTTTCCCCCATTCTTACACATCTTCCTTCTTGACTCTCTTTTGGCTCATCAGCATTTTGATCCTGCCCCAATAGTCGACATACATAGACAATGATATGAAGCCTAGCAAGATACTGTACAATACATGTCAGTCAGACTATACCCCTATTGGACCGAATGGATTCGAACTTTGAGAAGAACTACAGAAGTTTCGTGATCTGCAAATCACCATGCACGACGGCCATTTTAACAATTGTCGCTCTTATTTGTCCGGAGGTAACTGACCCGTCTGGTGGTCATTTATGTTGGCCCATCACACCTGTTTATTTCCAGACACCAAGACCGCACACTGTGCACTAATAATGTTAATCACACATCACATTCTGGATTTGGGAACTTGGTGAAGTAGAGTAGTTAAGACGATTTCTTGAACTTATATCTTTAGAGGCACTAAGAAACCGGTTACGTTCGAAGGCAATATCTGTAATAGCTATTTAGTTTATTCTCTCTCCCTCACACAAGCATTTTTTTTCTCAAAAATTTAGGCTGTCACTAACCCAGGATCACTGTTCCACTTATGTGTGTATAAATATAGTATTTATGCAAATGAAAGGTTATAGCTGGCTTTTTAATAGAGATTTCTTCAAGTCAGCAATAGGTCCTGATAGAGAAACCTAATTTAATGGTATGTTTTGCTTTTTGATCTGACAGATTGCTACACAACGCTTTCTCAAGAGAATTAAAAAATAAAAATAAAAATTTTTTTTTTTTCTTCCTCATCCAATACTTTGCTATGATACGCTATAATTGGTTTGATATACTCTCTGTGGTGAGATGCTAGAACACACATGTGTCACCACATGTGTGCATGTGACCATCTCAGGGGGCCCTTACCATGTGGAGGAAACGGCATACAGTCTAAATAAATCAGGAACACACTTCCACGAGTTGGATGGATCACCCCGCCCCTCCTCCCCACCTCCGGGTGCTGTTGTGGGTCAGTGGCCCACCACGTGTGCTGACTGCTGGCTCGCTAATGCAGTTAGCAGTCGGCAGACAAAACTCCAGTTCACTGGATTACTCATTCACTAATCAGAAATGATTGGTTCAAGTGCACACACACACACACACAAACACACACACACGCACACACACACACACACATGCCCCCCTGGGTGGGTGTCAAACTTACAATAAACCTTGTTGTTGCTTGGTGTTTGTGGGGGCTAGGGTTGCTTGTTGTTTGCTTATTTTGTTGTTGTTTTGCTAGTTTGTTCGGTTTCCTGATTTGATAGTAAAACTCTGTTAAAAGTATAGTTTGTGTTGCAAGTCCAGTAAAGTCATGGAATCTATTACCTATTATCTTGCAAGGCGCACAATGAGAACTTCAAATATTTTTAAATTTTTGGGGGATGCGTATTAACACACCTTCTAAATAGGCACTCGTATTGTGATAAAATAATTCTTTCATAGGAAATTTATGGCCAGTTTTAAATTTCTTTTACCAATAAACTGAGGGTCAGGCGTACGTACATAGAGATTATATTGTTGTAGATTATTGCCCACGATTTCTTCTCACAATCCAGCACTTCACTGGAAGCAGTAATGGCTCGATTTCTTTAAAACCAACAAAATAGAATTACACAGTAGATATTCATGTCACATCTGCTAAAAGGCCTGATTTTTACAGATGTCCGACGATATCTACGTTAGCTGCTCTGAGAGAAGTTGCAGGTCAACGTCAGGTGCGAGTCACGTCTTTTGTCTCCCTCCCTCCCTCTCCTACTGTTGGTTGCAGTCTGATCGAGTTAAGCCGGTGCCATATGCATCTGTTATTGTGGGTCACCCCATGTTAACCACCATGGTAACCATCTTCACCTCCCACCGGACCAAACCACCCTTCACCCTCTTCCGATTCCTGATGGCCCGCTGTCTCTGGTTGAAATACAGCGGGATGTGGTTAGGAATCAAAGCTAAGTCTGGTCAGCTCAAAATGGCTTCTCATCCATCCTTCTGGTTCTTCCTCCCTCAGCTCCTGGCACGGGCTGTCTAGATGGTTTGGACAGCTGGAGGGACTCCTTTTTGGTGGGATGCAGTTTTTTTGTTCTTCTTTGTCTTTTTTCTTCTTCTTCCTTATTTTGCATTTTAAGAGGTTTGAAGCTGTACAAATGTTTTGTGGTTGTTTTTTTTATTTTTTTTTTTATTTTTTTTTTTTTTTAGTGTTTGCTGAGTTCTTGGACGACATCTGTTTATGCCTGTGTGAGTATTGTCAGGCACAGTGTCTCTTACTGGTGGCGTGTGAGTGATGGGGGCCCGAGAAGAATGGCGGTTTTTACTTGGAGAATAAAAGCAGCTTATAAGGAAATCTAGCTGGGACTTCTTGCTGAACTTGCTGATACACTTTTTTTTTTCTTTTTTTGTGGTGAAGGTGGTCAACATGTGTTTGTGTGTGTGTGTTCTGTATGCATCATGGCTTTTAACGTTGTGTTTTTTGTTTTATTAGCTATTTAGAATTACTCAAGCATGTTTTAAATACATGTAGAGACTATTAGGCAACATTAATTCTTTATGTAATACGTTATAAACGAAGCTTAGAAACACCATTGTCTTTTTGTTGTTGTTTTTATTTTATTTTTCTTATTTAACTTGAAAATATTCATTATCTTGTATAACAGATACACATAGCAAGTACTAATAGCATTGTATGTTCAACCATGAATACCAGCCTTCCTTTGCCACTGCCTTCAAGGACAGACATGAAATGACATCAGTACAGACTACCAGCACCTGTCAGGGGTCACTCTGACCAGCTTCTCTCTAGCTGGCCACCTGGCGGGAGGTTGGTGGAATTGTAAGCTCTCAGTATGGCCTCTGTTGGAGATACCCACGCTGCCATTAGCATTCCCCCCCTGACTGTGTGTCATGACCACTCTTCCAGGTCCAAGCCCCCTTTTTATCAGAAGGAGCTGCTGTTTGCAGACATTGTGGATTCTGCTTCATTCTTGTGGTATACTCAACTTCCTGGCCTTTGAATTTGAAGTGGTTTGTTGTTGTTTTTAATTTTAAAAAAAGGAAGAAAAAACAACAACCAAGATTGCATGTAAGTAAATAGCTAAAGTCCATTGGGTCTTTCTTATCATTTTCTGTAGCATTGAATGAACAGCTAATTTGCCACTGGCAGTGTTACCAGATGTAAAGTTGATGTTACATTATTGTTGACATTTTCATTGTTTTTGTTGTTGTTGTTGTTAAGTTTGTTGAAGTCTATGTTGGTGTTGAGTTGTCTAATAAAATGTAATGATTGTAACTGTCTTATTTTTCTTTTAATTATGTTGTTGTTTTTGTGAGAGATGCAAATGAACATAAGGCTGAGAAAATTAAATTTTTTTCAGCAATTGTTGAACCTGGAATATTTCTCTTGACTGTAATGATGTTCTAATTAGAGGATATGTTTGTGGTACTTTCAAATACCAAGCCTTCAGATGTGGAAGTCATTCGAATCAAGTGGCTCAGATATTTAGTGGGTGTGGCCTCTATGTTATTTCAACAGCGCCAAGCCGTCTAATCTTGTCTTTATAAGTGTACCCCTTGCCGTAAACAATTAGCTGTAGATAAACACCACTTTGTAACTGAGGAGGGATTCACTGGTGTCAAAACTATCTTAAGTTCATCACGAATTTGAGAAATTTGGAAGACCACTGCACCAAAGGCCCGTTTGGAAATTTTAAAGTTATCTGTTGACCCGTTCATGCGACTTCTTTTTGATTATGCTGTTCCTTGATTTCCCACTTACGCACATTGCAGGCCGGGAAGCATGACTTGCTGGTGGCGATGGCATGTGTATGTGTGTGCGTGATATTGTCAAGCTTTGATTGGTCTGCAGTATCGTGTTACCACCTGAGAGGGATTAGATTTCAGGCCACCAACACAGCTTATGTGCCGGGGAGTTTAAATTAACCGAACATTGTCAAGTGAGCGTTTGAACCTCGTTTATATGCAACTCGTACAGATAGCGGCAAGTGGCGTTTAACATAAGGTTATACCCATGGGGAATCTTTAACATGTATGAATAGGGCTGCTTGGGTGATATTTTAAGTAGGGGCTAATTAATCCAATATGTGTGTGTTTTGTTTTTGTTTTTGTGCATGTTAGTGTGAGCGTGTGTAGCCTGTTTTTATGTTTGTTTGTTTTCCTTTTCCATCTCTATTCCGTTTCTATCTCTAAAGATATGCTTAAAATATTTTTTTTCAATAAACAACTATATTTCATGATATATTGGAGGATGATAATGAATATTTACATTCCAGAAGATGTGTTGCTCTGTAAATAAACGTTTTAAAATGGTGATTCCTAAATTTTCAACAAAAAAAAAATGTAAATTTGGCGTCCCCCCTGATAAGCCAATTTCTGATGACCTTTATTAATAGCCTTCTAAATTTAACTAACATCATATAGAAGAATGGGCCTAAATGAAATTAGTTGGTCATGGTGCAGCCAGCTGAACTTTAGCCAATTTTCTTGTGTTTGAAGTGGCAGAGTTTACGCTACCCCTAAAGTGTCTTCATGTGGTCAAAGGAGCACTCACAATCGTTTGAAATCACAAGTGGTTTAAGGGGTTTCCCCCAACTTTCCCACCAAACTGGCGGAAGAAAAGTCGCACCTGTCCTCGAGCCAGCAGTCTGGAAGACTCCTGTGACATGTTGGCACTAATGATAATGGATCTTCGGGAGCTAATGGGTCTCTCAAGCAAAGGACTAGAAAAATGGCGTACTCTAGTCGTTGGCGGTGAACTCCTACACTGTGTGGTGAGAAATTAGGCAGCAATAACGTCCCATCAACTGCTTTGAACATGTTCTAAATTGTGTGTGTGTGGGGGGGGGGGGGGGGGGGGTGCTCATCAGAGACAGCAATCTGGGCTTTTGAAAGACAATTACCATAAAGACTTGTAAAACATGATGGTCATTTACCATTTCCCATTATGACGTTTAAAGACTTTTATCAATTTTTTTCCCTTTTTTTTTTTTTTTTTTTTTTTTTTTCTTTTTTTTCTTTCCACAACACACAATTTTTTTATTTTTCTATTGAGAGCATTTCTTTACAGACTAAAAAGTGAAATAGAGAGGCAGGGGTGTATTAATTTACAGCAGGCACCCCACCCTATTATGTAGCTCATTACCTGTGGGTTTATTGGCAGTGAAGCTCTTTGAATGTGTAAGCAAATGCAATTAATTAAAACAAGACTTGTAAGCCAAAGTGCACCTGCAGGAGTGAGGAGTGCGTGTGCAAGATAAGTACATCGTATTATGTCATATATCCTGCATAGGTCTGGATAGCTGGGCACACACACAGAAGGACAGAACGGCACAGCTGGGGCGGGCATGCTCCATAAACAAGCATTCACCGTGGCAACACAGCCAGGTGCACCAACCCAGTGGCCAGTGTGTTACTATAATACTAAGTCAGTCCTTTTTAGAAGTTACAATGCCATGTAAACAAAGGATTCACTTTCAATGGAGGGGAAGAGTGGCTGGTGTGGACACCTGAAATATCACAGCGATTGATCCTTCCTTCCTTCCTCTGCAGCGTATACCAACAATACACCAGATTGAAGGCATGTGTTGCTGCCTGAGGTTGTATCTGGAGGGTTTGTTATGGTACTGGGTGTAATGGGTGAATGGTTGGTGCATAGCTGGGAGGTGCTGTTGCTCTTGTGGGCTTTGTTGGCGGATTGTGTGGCTTTAATCAATCACTTGAAAGAATAACACTGGATGTCTGTAAACATGGTCAAAACTAAGGTGGAGATTCCCAGTCTTGGACCCACACACTTTTACGTGAGGTGGTTGGTCAGGCTTGTGTAAGAAGTCAGCTGTACTTACTTTGAGACTTAAAAACGTCTGAAAATGATCTTTTTCTCTCTCTCTCTCTCAGCTAAAGGCGGTGGGGAATTTTAATGTTTTACATACAGATATTAAAACATACCGCAAAGTTTATAGTGTATACGCACATCCTTTCTTAATTTTTATTTATCCAGTTTCGTTGTTTAAATGTTACCACTGGTTTTACCACTCTGCGAAGCTTGGAAGCTTACTACTGTGGGTCAATACACTAGTAATATCTACTGGTTTGTGAAGTGGCTTTAAAGATGAGTGGGGTCACGATACAGGTCTGGGAGTGTGTGGGTGTGTTAAAGTTCCGCAGGAAAGGGTGGTGAGCAGATAACTTGCCACGTATGATTTTAGAGTGGGTAGGTATTTTAAAATAAATAACCCAAAAGTGGTCAGTACTAAACCATTCAAGAGCAAATCTTGATCAGGAAGGAAACCTGGGTTAGATTCTGTGCCTCTTGTAAAGACAGTGGTCAAGTCTTGGCTTCTTGGGCTGTGATTTCAACTTAAGAATGATACAATTTTCCTCTGGGCTGATAGGTGGGCGGACAGGTAGGGTTGCTGCTGGTCCAGGTGGCTCTGTCTGTTGGGTGGAACTGTGATGTCATATGATGTCATGTGATGTCATCAGGAAGGCCAATAATACCACAGCAGTGTCAAAGTGTCTCGCTGAGTAATTCCATTTTAATGCTGAGTAGAACTTCTTTTAAGGAATGCAAATATAAGAGGGGGAAAATTCCACCTGTTGTATGGTAATTAAACGCGTATCTATTAGAAACTATTGTGAAAGTAAATAAATATTCTCTTCAATTGTTGGATTGCTTGTTAATTGACTTGAATGTATCTAGTTAGGGAGTTAGAGAAGCTAAGCAATTCTTTTCTACTCACGTACATACGTCTGTGTGCAAATGTTCGTAAGGCACACTTCCGTCTATTCCCTAAATTAAAAAAAGAGAGAACTTTTTTTGGTTTTTAATACTCTCTCTCTCTCCCTCCCTCTCTGAGGTTTAGACTCCTATTTATTTTTCCAACAATATCAGTCTGGTCTAATTTGTTATGTTTCCCTGCAATGTGTCAGTCAGAGAAGCTGAACTACTATTCCTGCTTGCATACATGCATGTACACCTGAACTTTAAAAAATGGGGGAAATGTGCTCCATGTAGTTTTCATTATCTCACTTCCCACCCACTCACTCTCTCTCTCTCACTACCATCTAATCAGATTGCTAAATTTACGGTGAATGTATTTCATACCCACTTCCTAGGCAGTATTAACGTTTCCAATAGCCTAGTGCCATGGTATGAGTCAATTGTATCAGTCTATTTGGTCAACATGAAATATTCACACTATTCTCAGGCCTTCGGCCCTCAGTTGTGTTAATCAACCTTATGGTGTGACCTATATTTCTCTCTCTCTCTCTCTCACTTGGACTCCTATATTTTCCAGCTATGTCAGTTAGGTCTAATTTGGTATAATAAGATCGCTGTTACTCTGTGAAAATATATATATATATTTCAGCGATGTAGGGAGATGTTTCGGTATGGGGGGTCTCCCAGGGCATGTTTTTTGTGGTTTAAAAGTGTTCATGTGAGAAATCATCTCGTTAGGTTGTGCCCCAAAATTATGGGGGGAGGGGCTCCAGCCCCCAGAGCCCCTCCCCCTTCCTACGCCACTGTAGCTCACAAGTCAGAACAGTGCACTCTACCAGACCTGCATGTGTATGCTTATACCATCCATCAGGTGCACCTTGAAATTTTCAGTGGTCCTTTTGTGACTAAATCCTTACTGTGTGTGTGTGTGTGTGTGCGTGTGTGAGGAAAACCTCGCCGTGTTCTTCAACCTCTAATTACAGTAAGAGGGTTCCACATTAAAGGTGTCATTTGGCCTGAGGTGTCTGTATATGGCGAGTGGTCTAGAATTCTGGCGGGTGTTTGGTTTTTGGCGGTATTTGGCGGGTAACTCATTCATCCAGGTGTTAGTTAGTATGATGGATTCCACTCGAGTCTTTTCTGTGGTTATGTTTGTGGGAGGGTGTGCAGATGAGTAGGGGGTTAAAGGTCAGTCTGGCACATAGGAGTAGAGTGCTTTTTTTTTTTTTTGCAAATGAGCTTGGCACTTGATATCACATGCGCGTCGTTTGTGTACGTATGTGTGTGCAGGCATGTTGTAGACGTGGGCTTGTGGGGCCACACCACTTGAGTATGTTTGCCAACACGGAATGTCACTATGAGGTCCAGGTGAATGGAATGTATGGCACATGAGGAAGAGAGAGAGTGTGAAGGAGTGGGATGGGCAGGTGATCTTTTAGTGTGTGTGTGTGTGTGTTTGCTTTATGTGTATAAGTTATCCATTTTTTGTTCACTTTACACTAGTGTTGTGTTAGATTTCAAATTGCTAAAGAGAATTTTTGCTACTATTAGTTCAGGCATCTCTCTCTCTTTTTTAAGGGCACAATGCTTCTAATACATCTTGCCCGTAAACTGAGAGTCCATTAGGGAGTAACAGCTGAAGCTACTTTCTTTTCCCTTTTGTTAATACAATTATATTAGTGAATTGTGTGGAAAGATTTCTTTAATAGATTTCTGCAGTTTTGTTATATGTAATTTTTCGGTTTGTTATTGCATTCCAAGTTGAAAATGCGATTTCTCCAAGTGAAATAATTCATTTATCACTCGCAATTAACAACCAAAAATAAAAGACGAAATCGGCTCCCGCGACCAAAATCTTGTTTACGCCTCTCAAACTCCCTCCCTTTTGTGTGTGTGTTGTTGTTTTTTCAGAGTTACTTTCTCCTGATATGCCAGGCGTGTTAGAAATATTATTGCAGACCACAAAATCATACCAAGAAGGATTAAACGTCATAGCATTAATACAACATGGCAAAAGCTTTACTTGGTTATCAGCTACGGTGCACAGCTCTGTGGTTTTACCCGACAGACAAGACTGTGAGTTATGCATATTTTGAAGGTGTTCTTTTGAAACCATTCCTTCAGTATCTGGTGCAACAAACAGCAAGCCCAGTCTCAATGAAAGTAATGAAGGAGGAGGTGTCAGTATACATTGGTTCACCAGAAGCTCGGTAAACAAGTCTTTGGGAAACCTTATTTGTCATTTGCGGGGAGATTACGGGAGAATACTGAGGATTACTACCTGTTTTGAAGATAGAAGTAATTTTTTCTGCTTATCTTAGCGGTTGAGTGTGAGTGATGTTTTTCCAAAGCCAGGTTTATGTCAACCTCTTTAGCTTTGTGAACTATCTGGGAGAGTGTAGAAATGTGTTGTGTGTGCAACATAGTTGTTTCTAGGTGGCTTCTTTAAACCGCAGTTTATCCATGATTAGTGATGTTTTGAACATGTCAAAATATAAAATATTTAGCCCTTTGCGGCACGTTTCCGCAAGAGGTAATGGGAGGGATTCGATAGTTTATGTCCAAGGTGGCATACAGAAAATGAGTCGAGGAGGGGCAAAATCAACTTTCTAAGATTTTCGGAGAGGCAATGCATGTATGATACAGAGTCTGTTGTGTATTAGGGACTCTTACAGAGCTTAGAAACATGTGTATGCTATGCTCAACTACATTGTCAAGTAAAAATGTAGTACGAATTAATTTCTAGGTGGGGCAACAGCTTTTCCAGGAGAAGGGGCAGGGGGGGGGGGGGGGGGGGGGGAATATTGAATCTTCTATGAATTAGTGCAATTGTGTGAAGTCTACTAGCTTCTTTTCACACCTACTCTATCAATTAACTAACTTCTTCTAGTGCATTTGACACTCTTCACTGCTGGCTAGCTGAATACTTCTTCTAATGCTCTTTTGGCATGTAATCAGATATTCTGTTAACTTTATTCCACCTTGAGTCGAACATTCTTGTGTTTTGTGTAATATTATTTGGTATGCCAGTAACAAGGAAAAGATGAAATTTCTCTATACTTTTTTTTTTTTTTTTTTTTCTAGAGTGGTTGGTTTTAAAGTTTATATTTTGCTGTTTTTCGCAGCACATGCTTTACTTGTCATGCTCCCAATTTATTCCTCCCAATTTATTCCATCCGTATTTATACATGCACACACACTAATAATTAGATTTAGTGTAATGGTGACAGATATGCCATTCCATTCCATTATAGAGCCCAGACCAGAGATGACATAGCCACACGTCTGCCACTCCCAGTGCCACTCCCAGTGTTAGTAGACGGAGGGTTCATTATTATTAGTTTTGTGCATTGGAGCTCTAGTCTTGACCAAAAAAACAAAAACAGGGAGAAAAACAACAACTGTAATGTGACTTTCTGGAAGCCTCATCCCTTCAATTTTTAACCACAACCCAAGAAGGCCCTGGCATTTCCCAACATTCATTTCTTCTTGAATAAACCCTAACCCCTCCTTAAGAAATCTGTTGTCTTTCTCAAGCTTCACAATGGCTTCTTCAAGAGGTGGTTGGCTAACCTAATTTAACCTTAACCCATGGAGTAGTGTCTCTTTGATGACCAGCTCACTCGAGGACTATGTTTGTTTGTTTGTTTTTTCACATCCATTAGCACTTCCTGCGGTTACCGTAGGTTTGCCAAGTGCATCCTGGTGGAGTGAAACAGCTTCCACCAACTCTTACTACGTTCTTGTGAAAATGTATCCTTTTGGCTGCACTAAGAAAACCTTATTTGGTGTCAGATTCTAAGGTCGTCACATAATTTAATTACGTTATTGGGTTTGTTATTTGGTTATAAATGTACGTACAATGTATATTTTATTATTTTTACTGCTTAAGAACAATCTGTAAGTAATTATTTTGTGTCTTTGCCTCAAGTTCATTAAAATATCTGTGTATTAATATTAATAAAATAGTTAGGTTGGAAATCGTATTAATTTTTGTACTGGTTCTTTTGGTTCAGTTCATATCACTAGTTCATTAGGTGAGAAATCAATTAAGAGGTGAGAAATCAATTAGCTTGTTTTAGTTGTTTTGTTTTCATAAAATAAAGCTTAGCTATGTAAACAATGGGTTAATTAGTTTAACTCCCAGTACAACTGGCCATAATCACTTCCATACTTATGGTAGTCCATCATCAGTTACCAGTGAGCTTAGCAAGTGATAGCCCCTCCCCCTCCTCCCCCTCATCTCCCCCTCCCTCCCATTTACAAGTGCGCATAGCCGCCCTTTGTCCTTATAATATCTGAATCTACAATGTTGTCAAGTCCTCTTGGTTTGAAGTCAATACTTTTGAACTCTGTGTAGATACTCCATGTAGTTCAATGTGTACTAGATTTACACAAAAATTGGTATACACAGAAGGACTAGAAGTTGAAAAGATTAACCTCCTGGTAGTAAGATTTAAGAAAATTGTATGTCTTTTCTTTTCTTTTTTTCTTTCTTTTTTTTTTTTTTTTTTTTTCTTTTTTTCCTGGTATACAGAATTAGTAAAAGAATCCAAGTAATTACTACTGAGCAGTTAACTTCTCTTTAATTTCGTAGAACTTAGACTCCCTTTAGCTGACTTCCTAAATGGAGTTGTATTATACCCTCTCAGTACCCAGGTAGTGATAGCTGTTGTAGTAGTAGTAGTAGTAGTAGTGTCAGGTGTATGAGTGCTGTAAGGATGTAGAGCCCCAGCTGTGTGGACCTGCCAGCCAGAGCCTGGCCAGCCTGACTGATACTACTGGAGCTAGACTCGGGCCACAGCTGCATTTCCTGTACTATGTGTAACTGACAGCCTAGCACATACATGTGCCCTGTAGAGGTACATGTGTCTACCAATTCCTTGCAGCTGTTGGTCTGGTTGAAACAACTACACACAGCACACACACACACACAGCACACACACACACACACACAGCACACACACACACACACAGCACATACACACACACACAGCACACACACACACACACACACACACACAGCACATACATAAACACACACACAGCACATACATAAACACACACACCAAACATGTCTCAAACACAACAACAACTACAACTTAGTTTTCTTCCTTTCTGCTCCATGCTCTGAAAATTCACTGCACTCCCCCCAGTCCCCAATGATATTGTTATAACTTTATCTTGCCACCTATTAATATTGTGGAAGACAGTGCGGCCATTTCCCATACATTTTTGTTTTATTCTTTATTACTTTCAATCTTGGATCAGATTTGCTATGGTTAGAATAAATTGGGCAGTGCAACCCCTAAGGGAAGAGAATTTCCTTTACCTTATGACACATTGGCAAGGCTTCTCTCTGACAACACATTTCAATGACGAAAAGAGTTTGGATGGTTCTTCTCTTCCCAAATAAACCAGTGTTGTGCAAGCTGAGCTGATGCCCTCCTGGTGGGCTATTGTTATGGTAGAAGCATTGTGTTGCAACAGTGCTCTGCCATAGTAAATACAGGTGGGCAGCTTTGGTAGCTGGCTGGTGGCACAGCTGGACTGCTTGTTCCATCCAGTGTTGACTTGGAGCACCTGCTAGGCATAATGAGGCCAGGAATTCAGCCCAGGGTTTCCAACTAATGGAAGGAATCTCATTGGAGATTGTTGCTTTAGATTTGCTTCTGAATTTACTCTCTGGATCTGATCTATAGGATGTGGGTTGGAGTGTGTGTGTGTGTGTGTGTGTGTGTGTGTGTGTGTGTGTGTGTGTGTATGTGTGTAGGAGGAGGAGGGTTAGTGTATGTTGATGTTGTAGTCTGAGAATAAGTGACTAAATAGCAATTTTATGACAAATTTCTGATTGTCTTTCTATTGTATTGTAACAGTATCAATACACAAGTAGGGAAGTGTTAAATAGTATATGTGAGTGTATGTTGTTTCTATTATTATTATTATATTGCTTCATGTTTTCAGAGCTATACTAAGTCAAGCATGAAAGCAAGAAATTTTGTGGTATTTCCCTCCCTCCCCCCCCCCCCAAATACCCTCACCTGGAGCTTCCCTATTTATTAACTTATTCATTCATTCATTCTCCTCTTTCCCAGGCTAGAGAGAGTGGATGCATGCAATGATAAGCTCAGCTCATGTTTCAAGCCTCCTGTGAAAAAGTGGGTGGCAAAATCTACCATTTGTATTCAACTGTTCTGAACAGCAGCTGTGAATCCTGAGCTTGTAGCCTAAGCCTGGTGGATTTATCACAGTGAGCTCATCTCTCATCCCCTCACCCCCACCTCAGGCTGGACCATAACAACTGGAGGTCTGTCACACCAGTGCCTTGTGTCACTTGACCACAATCTCCTCCACCAAGACATGAATATAATTATAGCTCCAGCTTGCCCACTGGCAATTTGGCTGTGAAGGCAAAACAGATGATGATGTATTAATGGTGCCTTTAGGTCATTGTATTATTCAAAGCTTCTCCATAGCTTTGTAAGTTTCCAAATCTACCACTCCCAGGTGGCTGTCTCTGCTTTGGGTTTAATGATATTCACGACTCTCCCACAGTGTTCAGGTGGCAGTCTGGTGTCTGGCTATTAATAGCTGATGTAAGTGAGTATGCATTAAGCAAGGCCCATGGCATTCCTGGCAAGCCTGGGGGAGTGTGCATGCATGCATGATGCAAGGCAAGACTGGCTCAGGGTGGGGTCTCCAAAGTTGAGCACACCTGTGTCAGTGTGTGTGTGTGTGTGTGGCAAGTCTGGTGCAGGGTCCCTTGAATCCAACCCACACATGCTTTCTGCACTCCTCCAAAATTTCTGAGCATTCTCTCAGAGTATTGGGGCAGATGGCAAGGTCATGGACACATATGGACCTGGAGTTGGACTAATTACTAATTATAAGCTATTAATGATTATTGGGGAGGCAGTTTCAGTTCTTGTTTTACTCCATTCCCAAGTTTTGGCGTTCTTTTGTGAAATTATCAAATGTTATGTGCTTAAGTTTTACTTGCTGCTCTATTGAGGGTTTATTGATATTTATAATGATTTTTTTTTTGTTTTTGTTTTTGTTTTTGTTATATTATTTAACAATTCACTTTGTTTGGTTAAACTAAAGTTGTGGTTAGATTTACATATATTCAATAGTGCCCTTCAAACCCAGTTGGACTAAAAATGATTAAAAAAAAAAGAAATGTATTATATATAATTATATTATAATACATATATAGACAGCTTTCAGTTCCAAAGTTAGCAGACATGAAATTTCAAAGAGAGGTCTTGTCTGACCATTCCTGAAATCACCTTGCTGAGAGTGCCCAACAGTCAGTCAGCAGCAGCTGGGTCAGTAAAACCTGTGTAGGAGTCCCACATTGTTGTCCTGGTAATGATATTCACAGTGGCCACTTGCCTGCAGCTGCCTTTGGAGGCATGGTATGAATCCTCTTATAGCATGGCCGCCTGGTCAGGCCAAATTAGCCACACAGTCTTTGGGTGGTTTGGCGGCATTTTGAGTGGGTTGTCCAGTGGGAGTGTTTGGAGATGGGTAGGTGGGATAATAGGGGAGAAGGAGGAGGCAATGGATGGATAAAATGCTGGCTGACTGGCTGAGGGGTCAGCTTTTTGGGTGTCCATCTGTTATTTGGCTGTGGAGGCATTGATTAGGGCAACTGGGGTGGTAATAGACAGGTGGCCTTCTGAGTTTTGGGGGCAAGAAGGACTTCAGGTAGAGTCTGGATGGTTGAATGGAAGGAGAGAAAAACTATAGCTTGTGGCAAGTGGATTTCAATCAGGCGCGCACACACACACACACACACACACACACACATGGGATTTGTTGTATGCATGCATGTGTTGGTGGGCTGGCATATATGGCTGTGCACACACAAGCACGCACGCACACACACTCATGCTCAGGATCTGTGTGATTCTCTTATGACTATATGTTGCTGTGATTCTTATGCCCCAGTTTATACTAGCCACACAATGGCTCCAAGCAACTGAAGAAATTTCGCACCATATGTGAGTGTGTTCACACCATATTTATTAACAGGTGTTACTCCATACCATGCACAAACAATTCTCAATTCTACACGTCCTTGGGCGCTTACAAGCTGTGAACAGGTAGGAATTTCCTCAAAATGGGGAGGGGGGGAGGGGTTGAATATTAATGGTCCTTATAATGTGTTGACTTATGTGTTGACTTATGCGAACCGTATGGCATTGCACGCTAGTCAATCTGAATCTCTTCACTTCGTCCCTTCGCTGTCATTAGCTCTACATACAAATTAGCCAGCTATTTTGCTAGGAGCATCGATTCTAGTGTATGAATTGTGACCTCAACTGCCTTAGCAACAGGGCAGTGGCTTTTACAGGAGTCTGTACCCATGGCAGCAGGCAATTAATCGCCAGGAGAGAGGGAGACTTGGATCCTGCATGTGTGCCCTAACTAGGCATAAACACGTGTTTACAAACTTGGGCTGCGCCACGCACACCTGCACGCAAAGTGCCCGCTAAGTGTGGGGTGCCACGCCCACATTAAGACAGGGGGAGGTTGCCCTGGCAACGGGTGTTTAAAAAGGAAGGGAAAACTTAAATTGATCAAAGATGCTGATGATTCGTATGGGCATGTGCTAGTAGGAATAAATGTGTTAGAAAAAGAGAGAGGTGGTAACGAACACTCAAATATAGTACTGTTCCACTTTGTTTGAAAATATCATTATCTTATTTTTTAATCAAATCCATTTTAATACATTAATGAGTACGTGTGATAATTAGTGATAATTTAATACATGCTTGTATTAAGACGTTGAGAACCAGAAATTACATCTAGTTGATCTTCATGGTGGCTTCAAATTGCATGGTTTGCTGAGCTGTATTGATAAAACAAACAGCAGCTTAGATCCAAGCGACCTTTTCACCTTACGTTTCAACGTTATCTTTAGCTAGCCAGACTCTGTGCTGTAGTTTCTGATTGGTCGGCCATGAATGGCTGTGGTTGAGAGTTCCATCAATCAGCAAGTGTAGGCTGCTAGCTGTTGACACAGCCAGCCTTCTGCTTGACCAGGAGTTACTGTATCCATCCCCCTGTGGTGGATTTAGACATGGGTGTGTTACTGCCTGTGTTTATTTTTCCTGCGTCAGTGGTAATTGAGGGGGCAAACGCTGACGAGGAAGAAGTGCTCGTTGTGCTGTGTGGCACTAATGATGGATGACCATTTCTAGTTAGTATTTAGTTGATGGGATAGAAGTTGAAATTGTTTATGGAGGCTTGTCGTCATTAAGGTGTTATTTTTAATCAGTAGATATAATGCTTTTTTTTTTCACTTGGGTCTGTTCTTTTTTTTTTTTTTTTTTCTTCTTTTTTTTTAATACTGCAATTAGCACTACAATAATGTTTAGAAATTTTAATATATCAACACTGCTTTTGTGCCAGTATGACATACACAGAGTTATTGTCTGGGCCAGTCAGTTATAGAATGAACCTGCCTGTGCTTATTTATTAACTATATTTGTCTGGTTTTGATTACAGAGGATCTGGTAGACAATGATAAGGATTCTCCGGCAGAAGACAATGGAACTCTCCTGGATGCAGCCAAGGGTATGATACAAATACAATATCCTATTGCTTTTGTTAAAGTATTTAGTCAGTTTAGTATATTAAGTATGTTTTGATGCTTGTGTAATCCACACAGGCACAGCTAGTGATAAAACAACAATATTGTCATTAAAAGTCTCTAAAATTCAGCCAAAATTCCTCATATACATGTATCAGCCTGTCAGCTTTGTATTGCTCGTCAACACCGATCTATTCGTCACATTTAATATTACCAACTGGGAGAAATTGTGCTGGCTCTAGCATTTGTTGTTGTTGTTGTTAGGCTTTTGTTTTGTTGTTGTTGTTTTTTCAGAATCCTTGGATATATTATGTCCATGCATGTCTACTGAGTTCCCATGTAGAATCTACGTGTGTGTGTGTGTGTGTGTGTGTGTGTGTGTTCATACCCAGGGCATTGTTGATGCCTCATGTTGGTCATCCACTGGTGCATATCAGCTTGTGTTGACACACGTGTGCGTGACCGCAGTTGAGTAAATATTTAGCTAAAGGCATGTTTGCTATGACGATGGTGGCAGTCACAATATAAGGATGCTATTTTTCACACTTAGGAATCAAAATACCGGATCAATGTCTAAGCTAATTCAGTACTCATTAAAATGTATATAGTAAATCATAAAACAACTGAAAAGTCAGATTCTGGGATTATTTATATTAATTACTTATTTATTTCGTAAATTAAATTGTAGTGTGTTTGATTCGAACCATTTGGATTTGCCAATTACTGCCACAATTTGCCCTTCCGTTTTGGTTGTGTTATGTTTAAGTGAAATTGTACGCTACTGTAATTGTCATTGTTGAGAATCAGCAGGTGTCAATGTGTTCTTAATTAATAAATGACCACAGGTCGTTAATTTCTCATCTATTTAACCTCAGCATTCCTTTCTGTTTGATCTGTTGCTAACTTCCCCAGTAAGCTAGATACCTAGAGCACATGCATATCTAGTGTTCACAGTGAAGGAGTTTGTATGCGTGAATTATATTAGCAGTGTTGGCAAACACTATCGCCACAGCCCATGCCACCACCACACCCCCACTAATGCTAGGTCAGTGCAGGGACCACAACTCAGTAAGTCAAGTCTCCTCCTTGTAAATATTAAGCCACAATGCTAATAATAGATATCACCTTTTCCCCTCAAACTGTGTGCCTCTCTCGTCTTCCTTTTAAACAAGATGAAATATTAAGCCACAATGTATCCCCTTTTCTCATTGAACTGTGTGCTTCTCATGTACACACACACACACACACACACACACCGATATCTACCTACAAATTTGTCCTTTAAACTGAGCGTGTACGCAATTATGCACACAGGAGGAGTGAGAGAGAGAGAGTAAACTGAATCCTCACCTCTGCTCTTCTGAGCCCCTATTCATAGCAACCATTAGGAATACCTGAATCACTAGTTTGAGTGACCCTCCCCAAGCACAAGTGCTACGCTGGACAAAGAGCAGAAGCCTGTGTTACAGCAGCCGATGAGACAGAGTGGGCATGTCCAGCCCTTTTACTAATACAACCAATACAACCCACAAGTCTTGCAAGATCAAAGCTGTGACATTTTGAAGATGCCAGAAAACATCGCTAGGGAAAGCCTCAGGTAGATTCAGCCAATGGACTCTGGGTCTATTCAAGGGCTCTGTGTAACAATTGTATCAAACTTCACAGCAATACCAACAAGGCGGTCTTTACACCCATTAACAAAGAGAACAGAGCTGTGATACCAACCTCTATTACCTCAATTATAGTGTGGAGAGAGAGAGAGAGAACAGGCTATCATACTGGTTGTAGAATACTATTGATTAGTGGGTGGTGGTGAATCAATACTACTTATGTATGTGTGTGTGTGTGTGTGTGTGTGTGTGTGTTTATATTTTAAGTCTCCCCACTACAGCTCCAATGAAATACTTCACGCACACACACACACACACACACACACACATACACACACACAAGCAAAAAAAAACAAAAAAACAACAACAAGCAAGTGGTAGCCTCAGGGCAGATCCAAGAGGCAGTATCCTGAAGGTCTTCGCACAATGTTCTGTTTGTCCAATCCAATTTGCAGGTGCTGACAGTCTTAAGTGCTCACTGACCTCAACCAGCCCTAGGTCCTTCAAAACCATTTAATCAATTAGCTAATGGGTGGCTGGGTTTTGGAGTAACACTGGGCTTCCGTAATATTTTGTTTATGTCCAGCCTCTTGCCTATAGGATGGTGTCATTCTCTCACCAGACAGCCCAGGTGGTAGCTGTGGTAATTTGGCTGTGAACGAATGATCCTAGGATCAATGGATTGCACGAGGTTACTATGCGGTATTCATACTAAAATGCTGACAGGTGGACTTCACCTGCGCAAGTCTACTCCTACGTGCTATGCAGCTTTAATTTAATGGTTTCCGGTCTTTTCTCTCCTGACATTGTCATGGCGACGAAGTGGGTGGGGTGGGTGGGAAAGGTCCCAGGTATCGTCTTTGGTGGGAGGTGTGGCAGGGCAAGTTATGGCGTCCGTCGGGTGTGTGTATGTGATCACGCTTGGCAGACATAGCAGTAACCATGTGTGGGAGATGACGGGCTTGGGATGGTTCAAAGACTGGCCTCACATCGCTTGTAAGCTTGGTACTGCTGCTTCTATTTCTTTATAGGGACCAAGCCTGGTTTTCATAGAGAATGTGTTGTCTTGCAATTGGAGGTGAGAGAGGGAATTGTGCCGCACCCTCTTATGATAGAGACAGTGTTAACGTATTACTAGCCGGCCCAGTGGAGTTAGTAGTCATTTAGTCCTGTGCTTTCCTCCATTAAATTCACTACATACTCATGCTATAAGGTCACAAATGCTCCTTGTAATCAATAATTTAAGCTTCTTAGTATATTTTACCCTTTATCTTGTGTGTAATTGTGTTGTACTAGACGTGGTGATGAGCGTGTTGAATCGTCCTCTCAGCCTAATCAAGAACGGTCTGATGAAGAAAGACGCTCAACCGGATTCAGAAACGGGCACTGTGACTCCGCCCACAGTGGAGGAAGAACCAGCGGCAGGGGGTAATAAGGAAGACCCCCAGCAGGAGCGGGATGGGCAAGATGGAGGTGCCTCAAATTCATCAGATGGAACTGGCGGGGTCAGCAGTTCAAGGTAAGAGTGCTAATGCAGCAAATTAATGGTACGGTTGAAATTTGCAGCAAAATACCCTCCAAATTGGTTTTTTGTTTGTTGTTGTTGTTGTTGTTTCCAACTAAGGTTCTTTAAGTTATGAGTTGTTATTATTGGGACCAAGGCCTTTCGTTTGAACCATGAAAGATCCAGCAACCTCACAAGTACACCATATGCATTCTTTAGCTTAGTATTCACATTAATTATGCTCCTATACCATGTTAACTCCACTATTGGGTTCGACCAGACTTTCTGAAGCAATTAACCGATATATCCATGCTCTAGAGGATGTGGTGAAGTAATGTGAGATCCAGCAACCACTGGGTAATGGCAAGTGGAGTCTGGACTATTATTAGGGTGTGGTGAGACTATCAAATCATCCAATTTACCCACCAATAATCCAGTTCAGTTAATCCAGCATTGTTTCAGCTAGCTGCACAGCATCTGTGCTCCCTCCCTTCCTGGTGTTGGCATCCATTGGCCATTATCCCATGTGCTGGTTGTATGTTTAATTGTATCAACAGGTTGGCACTCGTGGTTCAGCTTTTAATTATAGTTTATATAATGAAGGCAGTCTGGTTGATTTAATAAATGACCCGTGTGTATTCACACCCCCAGTCCCCCATGGCTTGCCCAGATGTGCCGATTCAACGTGGCGCTATCAGCGTGCAGTAACATAATATACGCCTTTTTTCATCCTTTTTTTTTTTCATTCATCGGGGAATTGTGTAGTTAGAAATTATTTTTCCTAATGAACGTGAAGACAATGTCAACTTTTTTAATCCCGTTACATGCCATCTGATTCAGGCTTTTTGTTTTTCGCAGTGTATCACTACATGATCCGTCTATCATCCAACTGCTCCACAGCTAGTAGTGTGGCAGTGTTTAAGAGTCTCTTCCCCAAACACGCCGTTAATGTTGTCAGCGAACATCCTCCCACTTGTTGAGAGCCAAGGGTTCCTTCATTCCTCATTGTAAGCTCCATGTCATGTAGCGTGTTCAACTACACGGCACACAGCGATCCAGGTGTGCCGTCTGAGTTCACCGCCCGCGCACTGCCACCGTAGCTAAGGCTACCTGCCTGGCCTGCCTACCAATCTTTGTTCCACCACCTGCACGCTAGACTATTGTTGTGTTTGGTATGCAAGGAGGGAATCTCAGTGGTACGATGCCTTTCAGCCTATTTTGAGCGGCTTCATTGCACCTATAGCGACCAACTTTCTATGGCATACTTCTGTAATAGGTTGTCCTGCACCTGACTCTGTAAAGTATATCTTTATGTGGGGTGAACATTTCTTAGTGACCCCTCTCCACTAGATATTTACATTAAACTTTGTTTACATAAAGGAGTGCTTGCTAGTTGACACAAGTAATTGGCCTCTTTGCGTACTCAAATGGTGGGCTTGCCAGTGCTAAATGGACAAGTTGAGACTAAGTAAAGATTAAGTGTCGAGTGTTTTCTGTCCTGGGGGTGTGAGAGGGGGGGGGGGATCTTGACCTTACAAAATCTTACATTTGGTGGTCGAGTCTGTTATGTTGAGTGCTAACATTGTGCTAAGGCAAGTATTTCACTACTTGCTTTTTTCCCTTCTTCTCAAGTACTTGTCAAAGCACAAGTACATATTATATTTGCATCCTTTAGATAGAGTTTAACGTAGTTAAACTAGGTTAACGGAGGGAGTCAGGCGGGGCTCAGCATGCAACGATCCAAGTGGGCAGCCTCCCACTGGCGAGGAGCACAGCGCAGGCGCAGTGATCACGAAATTCGATGAGAAGCGCACGTGCCAGATGACCACCTCGTGGCTCCGACAAGAGTAAGTGCGGCTAAACAGTAAGCTCGGCTAAACAGTAAGCTCCTCGGAACTCGTCCTAACGACCCACCACCATCCCCTTCACCGTCCGGTTCTTGAATCGGGCAAGACAGCAAAAAATAAATAAATAAATAAATAAAGAGGAAAGAAAGGCAGCAGAAGGATTTTCCATCCACAAAAAAAAAAAAAAAGGACGTGCGCCACTTTGCGGATGTGACTGGTCAGGCTGGAGGGCTGGGCCTCAGGCATCCCCAGGGTCGTAGCAGAGGGAAGGCCCTCGGCTCACCCCCAAGCCGCAAAAGGGGAGGGCACAAATCACATGACGTGCATGCACCCAATGCACGCACGCAGCTAGCCTTACCAGCCTGACTCTCTCCCAAATATACTAGCTAGGTAGTGCTTCACAATCAAACCAAGTGACCGTAGTTAAGTCTCTGTCAATCAGAGTGTATTGCATGCCACCTGTGCAGTTTGTTGATTGCTGCTTATTGTTGGGACTTACACTAGTGAAAGAGAATTCTGATGTTCAATGTAGTTGTTTACTAACCAGAATCTATTTGAAAGTCCCAATGCTTTCATTGTAGCGCGTAGGTGTGGAGTGTATTAACTTCTATTTAGCTGATTTTGACTGGCAAAATTTTTAATTTTATAATGCTATAATTAAAATAGTAAATCTGAATGACAAACACACAGGGAACAAAACTATACAAGTAAAGGTGTCCTCTTATAGTTTAAAGATTAGTTCCTTCACTGCAGGAGTCTTGCAGAAAATGGAAGCAGCACTTCCTTTAGTCTCTATCGAGCGACTTTTGCATCTGTTTGAATCACTTGGGTAGTAGTAGCATTGGCAATAACTCAGTCAGCTTTACTAGAATGGAGTAGTCTGAGATCCTGGATTTCTATCTCTCCTCCACTGGCAGCAACAAGTCCTGCTGGCTTAGAGGGAAGAGTTTCAAAACTTCATGCTCTTCAGAAGGTCCATCGTGCGAGATACACTTTGGTCCTGTAATTGTAAAAGAGAAAAGAACACTTAATGAAAGATACTGGATAATTTATACATATGTATTAGCTGGAGGCTGCTGTTAGGTTAAAATGACTTCATCTATTCTACCACACACAGGTGTTACTTGTGCCTAATGATTCTCATCAAGCCTAGTCTCCCACGTGTAGGAGTGGAGGGGTTAAGCACGAGCCTCTTTATTTTATCACTCTAGCCTCTGCCGTTTGTTTACCATTCCTGACTGTCATGGCAACAGCTTGTGAATTTGATTAAAGGGAGCTTATGCAGCACACTAGCACAGGTCTTGGTTATTTAGTCTGGGTGATTAAAAAACACAAGAATTTCAAAGACAATCCTTCCCACTCCACTAGATGAATATCTTTCAGAAAGATGCAGAGGGACAAAAAAAAAATTAGTATGAGAGCTAACTATTAGTAATTCAACTTACTTCTTTATCGCTGCTTCTCAGAAGGTTTTCCAAATATGCTATGTATGCAATAGACTCTTCAACCAGAGCAAGCTGCACAGGACAAAAAAAAAAATTGAATAAAAACTATAATAAGCTACTTGATGCTCAACGGCTATAATTTACGACTAGTTAAGTGGAAGTTTAGCCTCACCTCTGTGGTTGTCTTGCTTTGGCTGGCGTTTGGCAGCAAATTCTTCAATTGAGCGTAGCAGTCCGCTTTGGAGCTAGACTTGGCCATAGCTTTGAAGCAAGATTTTGCTGGAACAGAGGCTTGTCTTTTGGATACTCCACCGTCGTGGGTCAGTCTCACCTGCTGAGTACCTAATAGGAGAAAACAAATATTGGGCCAGTGAAGAGTTGAACATGGTAGCGAAGAACGGGTTATAGAGTACGGGTTGAAAAAGAAATGGTAGGCAACTCAACACAAACTTACCGACAGTGTAGGCTTTAGATCTGGGGCTACTAGGCTGAGGAATAGTGGCACAAACTCTAGTCATCTTACTCCTTATCAAATGCAAACGACTAAATTCGATACTCCACTGTAATTCGCTGAAATCAGACCGTCTACTTAGCCCAAACTGAGCGCTTTTGAGCGCTTTTATACTAGGCGGTATCATCAACGTGCGCTTGCGGTTGCGGCGGTGCGTCTGGCATCTCCGGAATCGAATCCGGGCGACCAGGAATGTCAAATTTTACCACAAAGCACTCCGGCGGTGTCAACTTCCTACCCGCTTAGTGGCCATTCTTGCCCAGCTGTTGGAGGTAGTAGCTTTGAGGTGGATTTGGAGCAATTGCCAGCTTTGTGTGGGACTATTGTTGTGGTTTGGCTTCCTAGGGATTACCAAAACACTACCTACACCTGCTAAAAATATCAACTCTAGGTTTCTACCTCTTCTTTTTCCTTTATTACAAGTGTGCAATACAATTGTGGTAACTGGGAATTATTTTCCTTGGTATTTCTTATTTGGAGGTGGTTTAGGAAGTAGTCCTAATCTTATCTCTTGCCAGCTGTGCATCAATGAAGCTTGTACAGATAGGTGATTCCATGCTATCGTTATATAGGCCTTTGTATGGATTTTTTTTTGTTCTGTTCTAGGAATAATCTCTGTCATCTCTCACAACATAAAAAAGAAACTTAAAAAACTGAGTCTCTTAAAATGAGTGCCCTATCCTGCCAGGTATTTTAGGGGCTCCAACTTTTTTTTTCTCTGTGTCTTTCTTTTTCTCTTTTTATGAGCTTCTGAATTCTACTTCTAAGTGAAACTCCAAAGCTAGAGTAGCCAGATATGGGTGAGAATTACCAAACAACCCTTCTCAGAGTACTATTGCAATAGACTTGAGTTCATTTGGGAGGGTTGAGTGTAAGGTGCACCTTAGGGCCAGAAAAAGAGTACATCTGGTTGACCCTAAGCCTGCCCCCTCTACCACCCAACACCTGCAGCAAGTTACCTTGCCAACAGGTGCCTTAGGTCTACCTCCCACAACTTCCACAGGTGTGGTGGCCAGCACTATCACTGGGCCAGGGACCAGGGGACCAGCTCAGTCTGGTCTTGCCTATCTCTGGTGAGGAAATCTGGGAAGGGTTATAAACTACATCATGTGAAAGATGGTGAAAAACTCCATTATTAAAATGTGTCAGTCAGTGTCTCAGCTACATGTGTGTATCTATGTATATATGTTTTGTTAGGCTGAGAAATACTGCTAATGAACCTTTATAAGGTCTGGGAAATATTTCTACCCAGTTCATTCAACTACTGCGATGTGCCTGCTTTAAAAAAAATTTTTTAATTACCATTATTTTTATTTGTTTTGTAATTGTTCCTGTTGATTGTCCCATTCAATTTATACCCTAAAGCGTAACCACAAACAAACAAGACCGCAGCAGTTGTGTGTGTGTGTGTGAGAGAGAGAGAGAGTTGTTGCCAGACGAATCATCCGGCTGTTTGCTGTCCACCCTCTTGGGTAGTTTTAAGATGACTCACAGCAGATGTTAGCAAGGCATGGCCACCTGTGGACTCACACTGGACATTCCTTGTACCCTGCAGTCATACACACTCACACATGCACACGCACACAGACAGCTCTTCTATGATCCACATGTCCCTGTGGTGTATTGGCCACAGCTGCAAGCCAAACTGTTTGGTCATCCTCATACCATTCCGCCAATGTTTACTTGGGCCAGGTGGGGCAGAAGTGAAATGGAGGTGGGGCAGAAGTGAAATGGAGGTGTGACAGATTATACCGAGATATTGTTAACTGAGAATGAATGATTACATCACAAAAGACTGTTGGGATTTGGAATTATAAACCTTGTATAGTGAATAAGGTATTTGTTATCTCGTGGCCATGCACACTTTGAGGCACCTGTAATTATATTCCTTTTCTTATGATTCAGTTTGTAGACCAAGAGACATAGTTACTGCACACAATGCAGGAAGCTACTAATACCTTTGCTAAAAAAAAAATTCAAATTATGGAACCACAAAAACTGGCTTAATTAATAAATTGGGTTTGGACCTAGACTTTATATGTATTCAAAACCTAATTATAGGAGCCCACATTGTGTATGCAATGGTTCAGTCACTAATGATATGAAGATGCCTCATTAGCACGTGTGAATTTGGTTTTGAAGAATAATGCCTTATCAGTCAATCTGCAAGAGATGTATACATAGACGTTGGTTTGCCATTAAACCAACCACATACTAAAAAGTAAACAGAAGTGGTGAATTCTGTCGGGCGAGCTGTCACCTGGGACAAACAAGGCTCGTGTTGATGTTGTAGGTGTTTATCTACACATCTGGTAATGGTTGGTGTTAGTTTGGATAGAAAGTTGGTGCTGAGACGAATGCGCAATGCCAACCACACATTGACTGGGTCTTTTGTTTTTTGTTGTTTTTTTCTTTTCTTTTTTTTTCTTTTTTTTCTTTCTTTTTTTTTTTTTTTTTTTTTTTTTTTTTTTTTTTTTTTTTTTTTTTTTTTTTTTTTTTTTTTTTTTTTTTTTTTTTTTTTTTTTTTTTTTTTTTTTTTTTTTTTTTTTTTTTTTGGTGATTTAGAAAAACTAACTTCCTCATTTTTTCCCTTAATTTTGCCTTTTTTGTTGTTGTTGTTGTTTTCATACATTATCTCTATTCCACCACCTACTTGCTAGACTATTTTTGTATTTGGTATGCAGGGGGATACTCAGTGCTACTAAGCCTTTCAGCTTATTTTGCACCGCTTCATTATTACGCCACTAGCAAGCGACTAGTTCCCTATGGAATGCTCAACAATAGTTTGCTAGTCAATGAATTATGTTAGGTTATAGAGAGCTGGATATAGAACAGTGCCTCTGGTTCAGTCACTCCTCCTATACTCCATTACTCTCCAGAAGTCTCAGTCATATATTGTACTGGAGGTACTAATGCTGATCCATACATGCCATGAGTTATACCACCAACTGTGGCAGGGGGAATGGAGAGAGGGATCTAGCTTGTCAGACATCCTGAGGGGCGTCTCCATTTCATCTGTTGCTATAATGATGTCTGGGCTAGAGTCAGCTGGGAATAAGGATGATCTGGGTTTGAAATAACAATCTGACGAAGATGAAACACATTAAATAAATGGTTTTAGCATTTGTTGTATTTTTTGTTTATTGGTAAATGACAGGCTGTTATTGTCCACATTCCAAGTTTCCTCTGATATAGTCAACCATTTGGACAGTTAGTTGGAGATATTCAAGCAAATACTAAGGTAGTTAGACAAAGACCACACCTGCCAATTAGCAACAGTGGGAGGACATTCACTGAGGAGTAATTACTAGTACTGTAGCCTTAATTAAGCTGTCCTGCAGGCAGCCTTGGTGCCTAGGGGAGGTGACTTCAAAGGCGGTTCTATGTGGTGGTATTCACTTCTCCACTGGGCCACCTGTGTTATTCTCATTGACACTTACAAGCTAGCTGCCTGCCCTTCAGCTGCCTCCAGCAGTTACTGTAGTTAGTGTATGGGTGGTGCATCAACACCTCAGGTGGCTAGTGGGACTGGAGAGAGGTGTAAGCAAGGTAGCAGGAAGGATGTCTACACTGACTCGTTCATGGTGGAAAGAAAAAAAAAGACCAGGGCTGTGTGTGTGTGTGTGTGTGTGTGTGTGTGTGTGTGTGTGATGGCTGTTTAGTGTAGTGGTTGTGTCCTTGGCTCAGGGCCTGGGGTCCCAGAGTTCAAGCCCCATTCAGGCAACTTTTCCATCTAGTTTTCCATCTGCCTCCCACCAGCCCCACCAGTCCACCCAGCTGTGATTGGGTACCTGGCATTTGCTGGGGTGCAAATTCAAGGCCTTTTCTCAATGGTCCAGGTGGAACTTGGGTGCCCATACCACTTGCTGTGAGGAAAGGCCAGTTCTCCTGCGAGTTCCTTGCCCAGCTCCAGGAGCTTCTCACAGTGCCTGCTTAGTTCACAGGCATCCTGGCCAGGTGCACATAGTGGTAGCAAGAGAAGCTGCATGCATGTGTGTATGCATGTGTTTGTGTGTGTGGGTGACGCGTGTGTGTGTGTGTGTGTATGATTGTTTATAAAGGGTTTGCCATCAAGTTTAGAAGCCCACCCGACACCTGATGATGATCCAGTTTGTGTGTTGATGCAGCGGCACTGTTAATTGGTGTGTGCATAATTAATATAGTTGAGTTGGCAGACCAGGTGTGTGTTTGTATGTGTGTGTGTACGTGGCTGCTAAATTGTGTGTGAGGAAGAAGAGGCAGGTGTGGTGTGTAATTGAGTGAGTGTAAGAATGGACAGTTTGTACGTGTGTGCATGTGTTTGTACGTGTGCATGTGTGTGTGCATGTGTATATGATTGTTTTAAATAGTAGCATTCATAAGTGAAAATAAGTTGTTGTCATTATTATTATTATTATTACTGCAAGACAAAATATTATCAGTTAGTGTGTGACTGTGTTGATTCCCTTGGACTAGTTCTAAGGGAAAGACATGACAGAAGGAAAGAGGTTGTTTCCCCAGTGTGAGTTGGCTTATCTTCCTCGTCTCTCACAATCACAACCATCCACAATACGTAGGATAAGTCGGGGAAATGGTTGAGTGTATATGAAAGGCCTCATCTTTCCTCTGCTGCATCTGAATTAATTGTAATATATTTAAATTCACTTTCATGCTACACATACAATAACTCACGCCTACGAGGACAGCCAGACGGGCTGGTATTAGTTCACACTTCCATTTGTTTTGAAACTAAAGGTGTCTGTAATATTGAATTAGTAGTGCTAAATTCTCATTTCCCTATTGTATAGCAAAACAAAAACAATAGTATTTGGCAACAACACTAACATAGGGTAGTAGTGGTTGGGGAGGGTGGCACACTGTTGAAGCTGAAGGCTCTACGTCTCTAGGGAATTTTCCATTACTGGAATTTAAGCTCTTCACAAATTGAAAGAGTTGTTGATTTGAATACCAGCTCGTCTGGTCTGGGATCGTAAAGAGGCGAGATGTTTTCATTTGATAATTGGACCTTAAAGGCCAGATATCTTAATGTTCTCTAAACATGATTGCTAGTACATGAAGAAACAGATTCAGTTTGGATGGGGTTTTTTGGGACATTTTAATCTGGAACTAACTATCCCCATGAGGAATAAAGCAACATCACTTTGGTGAAATTTAGTTAGACTAGAACAAAAATTGTGTTTTTTTTTTAAACTTCTGAGAAATATTAAGTCCCTTCCGGAACATTCAGCTTGGTATCATTTTCAAATTCCTATTTGAAATCTAATATTTATTTACTACAAAAAAAAAGTATATATAATATCAGGTATTGTTTAAAACCAAGGGTCAAATTAATTTCAGGGGTGTTCTCATTTCAATAAAATTGATGAAAATTTTGTGGCAAATGTCACGTCACGGTGAAGATCATAGTTATTTTCAGGGGAGAACAAAATAACTTTCAGGGGGAGGGGGAATGCCCCTCCTACATAGGCCTGAAAATATCCTATTTTATTATTACATAAATGTTAGATTAAAACTTTCTCACCTAAAGGAGTCTAGTTTCACATTTTTCCTTTGTTTTTTTCTTTTTTTCTTTTTTCCAAACCCCTTTAGGTAAGAAAGTTTCAATCTAGTTGTTATGAAGGGTCAGAACTTGATAATTGTGATACATAAATGTTTCTCACTGATTTTTTTTTTTTTTTTCCTCCAGCAATCCCAAAGAAGAGGGTGAAACATACAGAGACACTGTCAGCAACACTGTGGTAAGTCAGAATGAGTTCATCTCAGGCACACAAGTGCACTTGGGCATTGGGGGGAGGGGGGGGGGTATGTTTGAAGAACAACTTTCAAAAGTTAAAGTTAGCAACAAATAAAATTAGAAGTACAAAAGTAGTATATCTGTTCTCATGAGCATGCCCAGTATTACATCTGTAATCTGTCCAGGTTAAATTGAGTTAAATCTGAACATTCCAAGTCTAACCTACATAAGTCACCAGATGATGCAGATGATAATAGCTTGGGAAGAGGTTTCTATTATTACTGAACCTGCATCCATTTGCTGAAGAATAATATTGGATTATGTTAGGTGCATTGTCCAGCCCTGGCTAATAGCATTAGTCTGGAGGCCTTAGATTTTTCCACTGGCAACACCAGATTACAGGCCAGCTTTAATTGAATCATTTTAATGGGCCAGCCACCCTGGGTGGGTTGATGGTAAGCTTGCACACCACAGAGGTAGGGGGGTGCTAGTCCACTATCATGGCCTGCAGAGCTAGCTGAGGTGGTTGTGTGCTGGTGGTGCTCCAGTGGGCTTGGCCACATCTGGGATGGATTGCCCAATGTTTATCAGCATGGTGGTTCATTGGTGGTTCATTGGTTGTTATCTCTGCAAGGTTTGAGCTTGAGACCTCTTTCCTTTTCTCCCCCCCCCCCCCCCCCCCTTGTGCCAGTTTCTATTAGTCTATTAGTACAAGTAGTAGTACTTGACTCTGTGTGTGTGTGTGTGTGCGCGCCTTTTCTCATGAAACAACAATGGTCCAGGTGCCCACACCACTTGCTGTGGGGAAAGGCCTATTCTCCTGGCTTCCTAGCCAGGCTCCAGGATTTTGTTTGCACAGCTCACAGTGCCTGCTTAGTGCACAGGCATCCTGGCTCTGCCAGGTGCTCGTGACCGCCTAGTGTGTGTGTGTGTGTGTGTGTGTGTGTGTGTGTGTGTGTGTGCTGTTGTCATCTCTTTCTGGGGCTTCTGTGTGTATAGTTGAACAAGCATGTGTTTGTATGTTATGTTTGAATGCTGTTTGTTTGTTTGTTTGTTGGTTGGGTTTATCAGTGTAGTGGTTTATTTGGGCGTGTAACGTCTAATCAGATTGCTCATTTCAGAGTTGAATATATTTCATATCCACCTCCTAGGAGGTGAGTAAGTGAACCGTACAATTAAGATTAGTTTTGTGCGCTTTGTATAGCCAAGAGTCATGGTACAAGTCGGTTGCACCACTCCATTTGGTCAGTATAGGATTTACGCTATCATTAGACTTTCGGCTCTCAGTTTTGTAAGTCCCATACCAACCTTCACGTCGTGGTGTAACCTATGCATATATCTAATATTCTCAGAAGCTACTGGACTCAGAGCACCTCCTCCTTTCACTTACCGAAGTTTTTTTTTTCCTCCCCACATTATTAATTTGTAAGAAAAAATTAAAATCTGAGATTTTTTATCTCCTATGGAAAAAATATTCCATTACGAAGCATAACTCTCTTATTTTAAGTGTTATTATATTATTCCCTCCACTCGAATTCAATCTCATAGACTCTTAGGTAAAAACTTATAATTCCAATAGGCATGACACTCAAGCTATTTCCATTCACTTCTTCTGGTTTTAAAAGACCTCTTTGATTTACACAATTATTTGTATATGCATTTTTAAGTACTTATTTATTTTTACCTAGTTATGAATGCATTTCCTTTTTTTTTTTTTTTTTTTTTTCTTTTGTTTTGTTTGTTTGTTTGTTTGTTTGTTGTTGTTTTAATTACTTTATTTATGGTTGCCACAAGCATCTGTAGATTGAATACATGCTGTACCATGTTGTGGTGTGTGAGCACATTGTGATAGGCAATCCATCCCTATATCACAGCTGTCCACCCACCCACCCATCCATTCCATCCATCCCTTCCTATCAATCTTCAATCTATCATCCTCACAGGGAAACTAGTAGTACTCATTGATCACCTAGACAGACATAAATAGCAACAAGTAAAAACAATAATAGGCCAGAAGATGTAGTTCTTATCAAGTATCGTAAGCATGTGAGAGATACCCATGACACATCATGTGATTGTAGTCCTCGACCAGATCCTTCCAAATAAACACAAATGGGCACGGCGGGTCATGTGTGTGTGTGTTGATAAAGTGTAGTCCCAGCTGGGAGAGGAGTTGTGTTCTGCTCTGTGAAGAGATATCTGTAGTAAATCCAAATACTGCATCCTCTCTCTCTCTCTCTCTCTCAGCTGTTCAGCATCATCCATATGTGATGCAACCTTTAAAGGTCTAAAATAAGAACAGCAGGTGGGAAGTCTGTCCTTTTGAGGTAGTTTCAAACCTCTTGCCATTTACAAAAGCCTGTTAGAGCTTGGAAATCAAGCTAGATGTAGCCTTGTTTAGTTACTGGAATAGCTTAAGGTCACAATCGTTGAATTCCCTGGAGAAAACAAGTTCTTACTATTGTACAGATAAATAAGAATTTGAAGTAAGGTCACCTTGGTCTGGGCTACTCCTCCTTCTGTCCTCATAAAGCACACACACACACACACCCTACAGAGCAGGTGTCCTGCTAGTGACACTCCTGAGCTACCAGCTGTTGCAGTCTTCCTTTATGGCTAGTCATCCTCCACCAACTGTCAGCCTGCACATGTTTGGTCAGCTGGTACCCTGAAAATGGCCAAATCCCTAGGGCACTCCACTGTGTGCTGACCCTAAGGCAGGGCCTGAGGCCTCCCTGGGTGTTCACTCTTTGTCTATTAAGGGTCTATCTAGGTAAGAGGTTGAAAAGCTCCCAGGGCTTGGTTTTGGTGGCTTCATCCCCCCCAAAAAAGGTGCCCCAAGTTAGGGGGAGGGTTTAATTTGGGGTTGTGCATGAATGATTCAGGGTCTCAGGATTCAGACCAAGGTTTCCAGGGCTCACAGTGGAGGGTGAGGTGATATCTGTTCAAGCAGTGCCACCTGGGGCTGTGGTGGCCTGCTGCCTGCAGGCTGTCCATGCAGCTGCACTGGTGGAGAGGATGGGTAGGGAGCACCTGTTGACTGTTTCACACCATTCCTTTATAATAATAAGTATTATTATTAACCCTCAATGGGCCCTGCTCAGAAGGTTTAAAGGAGTAACAATAGTATTGTCCAGCTGTTCCTTCTTAAAGGGACAAAAGTTAACTAGATACCCAGCACTTTCTTTTTTAAATCT
>WLWD01002438.1_pt1 | contig 66556 bp, 28 predicted proteins | sample 6712731 | NCBI WGS metagenome assembly WLWD01 (sample SAMN12718690, study PRJNA576275) | sponge metagenome | isolation source: marine sponge | host: Mycale hentscheli | place: New Zealand: South Island, Marlborough, Capsize Point | collected 2014-11-01
TTCCACAGCGATTTCAGGTCCAAGAGAACTGACGACATAATCGAACTTAGTCTTCTGGACCGTTATTCCTCTGGTAGCAAATTGTGCCTCTAACTGAGCGAACCAAACCTCTGGGGTCAGCAGACCAGAAAGGTGTACACTGTGCCAAATTGCCACCTAATACTGACTGCAGAGAGAAAAGGTGCCGCACAGCGCCTACTTGCAGCATCTGATTTCTCTGAGTCCGACATACTAGTACAATAGTGAAGGAGACGAAGTGAATGAAATGTATAACTAATTAATTGTAATTTTTATAACTTAAAGACAGTATACTATGTACAGTAGAGTCAGTAGGTTTTAATGTTTTTATTTTATTGCTATTCCTGAGAGTTTTTATTGCTATTCCTGAGAGTTTTTATTGATTGTATTCTAAAATCATGTGATTATGCATTCTTGTACAGCTACATATACTAAATACATATTGCTTTATATTTTCCAGCGTGGTATAATCTATCCTAGTTTCTTACACTAATAAATTCTAACCTGTATAATATCAACTAAAGCCATCAAAATCTTGGATAGAATTACAATAATAATATGACAAACAAATAATAGTATATGAAATAATATTGCAGGAATTTTATAGACGAATAATCATTATAATTGCTGTGTATTGTACAAAATTGACAGCAAAATGATTGGAGAAGATGAGTAAGTTTACTGTCATTTTTCATAGTTATAGTACATAGCCATAATACTTTAATGCAAGGAATAATTATTTTTTAGAGTGTATTTAACATCAACAAACGATAAGAGCAAACTTATCAATATGTATATATAATATATTATATATATATTATATATATAATATATAATTATAGCTATATATGTTAAGTTATTATACCTTTCTCTAGGTTTTCATCTATTTTCAAGTAGTGATCAAGAATTCCATTCCACATGAATGGCATGATGATGCACGGGGAGAAATGATTTATTCACGCTTACACCAATCATGCTCAGAATGCTAGGGTGTGAAATATGAGCCATGTGCATGATTTCTTCAACAACCATTCTAACTTCAATGGTACCTGGTCCAGACGCAGTCTCAAATAATTAGTTTTTAGTACCAGCAATCTGGACGTGGACATTGTTATTTGTTTGAGACATTATGTTCATCTTTAGGCCACTCAACTGAATTGTGTCATTTTGTCATGTTCATTCTTAAGCTACTCAAGTCGTTGTCATGATGTCATGCTACTACTCCCCTACTAGTTTTAACCATTCACTTTTCTCATTTTATTCAGTGTTCTGTATAAGTCAAGTTTTGAAAAGACTATTTTTTTCTCTGAGTTGATGGTGACTACCTTGGGAGGGTTTTTGCTGCAGTTACTCAGGTGCACACTCGGTACAGGCATTACGGGATAAGTGAGGATAAGTCTGACTGATTGGTAGAGTCAGAGCATCGCTCACATTAACCAGCCTGACTATTGGTCCTTCGAGCCGGATAACCCTCCGGATAGTGTAACTACGTAAACTTCAAGAACTCTCACTTTCAGTATTTTGAATTGGGGACTTAGAGACTATGGCTACAACAGTTACTGATGTCAGAAGGACACGAGGCCATGCTAAAGGAGCGCTTACTCGAATTACACCCATAGTAGAGAAGGATGGATGAAGGCCACACCACAGACACTTGTTGTTCGTCAATTACAAGTGAAGATAGATGAGTTGCTTCGAGTAGAAGAAGCTTACAGACAGCAAACTGAGATTCTCTTGGGAATAATACCTGAGGAGCAAGAAGATGTTCGTGCTACTGAACTCGAAGGAGAAGCAGAATTTCAAGCCAATCTTCAAGAGCAGTTGGACAACCTTACCTTCTTGAAGAAACAGTGCACTGCGTACCATAGAAGAAATCTTGAAGGTACTTTCAACACCTGGAGCTAAGAAGCTGGCTGAGCTAAAAAATAAGAGGTCTATTTTGAGAGCAAGAATACTGGCACTAGAAGGTGCAGTTGATCTAGTGTCTTCCAGGGGTCCAGAGAAAATAAGTGAAGGAAGTTCAAGTGTTTGCTCAGCCTCACATGATAGATCATCTTGACTCAAGATGCCAAGCATAGAGATGCCTCAGTTCAGTGGAGAAATGCTGGATTGGGAACGTTTCTGGCAAGACTTCTCAGCAGCACTCTGTCATGACACTAAGCTTATAGACTCAGAGAAGGCTATTTACTTGTAATCAGCTGTCAAGTCAAAAGAGGCTAAGGCCATCATAGCTACACCCTTTGAACGAAGAGATTACAAAGAGATGGTTAAAGCTCTCAAGGATGAATATGATCAACCTAGAGCAATATATCGTACCAGAGTCAAGAAATATTTCAATCGTACCTCAATTGGAAGAACCCAGAAGTCCCTCAAGGAGGCCAGAACTGATATTATGTCTAATATAAAGTCACTCCAAAAGTATGAGCATTCATCTCTTGACGCATTTCTTATTGCGGGATTGGAACTGAGCTTTAGTGATGAATTGTTCAAGGAATGGAAAACTGAACTGCATCATCTCAAGTCTAAAACACCAACCTTACAAGATGTGGAAAGATTTTTTAAGGATCAACTGCAACTCATTGATAGTGCCACACCCACCAAGAGTATGAATAAAACATCTGGAGGTACTCAGCCCTCTACTTCCATCCTGTCGTCAAAGAAGGCCAAACCAATCTTGCTCAGTCATACACGCAGGTCATGTGTGCACTGCCAGCAAGATCATTCTTTGCATCAGTGTGATTCTTTCAATAAACTGTCAGTAGAAGACCGAGATAAATTCGCCAAGAATCATCAGTTGTGTCTTAACTGCCTTACAGTCGGGCATAGAGGCTTTGAATGCTCCTCAAAGTACTCTTGTAGACAGTGTGGAGCACGGCATCACACGCTGCTCCACAGGAACAAGCGGCCAATGGTCAATACTACAACATCAATGAAGGAAACTCCAGAAGTTGTGCCAGCTCAAGTCAATATTAGTCGTACGTTGAAGACAGAAGATATTGCTATATCACCCACCTGTCAGGTGATAGTGGAAGGACCTCACGGCACTGTGAAAGCCCGAGCCTTTATAGATGGAGGATCTCATGTGTCTCTTGCTACGCATCGTCTTGCCAATCAGTTGAAGCTCACAAAAGCCAGGCAACTCGCACGGTTTTCGGGTTTGACAGGAGCTGTTCTTGCAAACAGTACACATACTGCCACATTGCGTCTGATATCTCCAGATGATCCTGACAAAGTTCTTCCTCTAACAGTATCATTGCTTGATTCCATTATTCCCGAGACACCACCTATTGATGCTAGTGCTGTCAGAAATAACCCAGCATTTAACAAGTTGCCACTTGCTGATCCTAATTTTGACAAGGGTGGCCATGTAGACATGCTACTGGGAATTGGAGTACGACCCTGGATCTACCTCAATGGGAGAGTGACCACAAATGATGATACTTTGGCTGCGTATCAGACTGTGTATGGCTGGACAGTGGAAGGCTCTCTCCCATCCAAAAGTAAGACTCAAACTATACAATCTTTACACATTGCCTCTGTTAATGTAGAACATGACATCAGCCGATTCTGGGAGATGGAAGAGCTGCCTTCAGTTTCCGAGCTCTCACCTGAGGAGGAGAGAGCTGTTACCCACTTTGTTCAAACTCACACAAGACTCCCTAATGGTCGCTATCAAGTCAGTCTGCCAAAGATCGATGGGGACACTACTCTTGGCTGTTCACGAGAATTGGCTGTCAAACGCTACCTCAGCAATGAGAAGTCTCTGCAGCGCAAAGGCATCTGGGATGCTTATCAGCAAGGAATTCTGGAATACTTCAGCCTGGAACATGCAGAGCCAGTCCCAAGGCAGGACTTGTGTAAGCCAGAAAACATTTATTTTTATATGCCTATGCACGGTGTTCATAAGACCAGTTCTACAACCACCAAGCTACGGGTGGTATGTGATGCCTCAGCATCTACAAGCAATGGAAGATCCCTGAATGATGTTTTGCTGCAAGGACCATGCTATTACCCACTCATCACTGATGTCCTTCTACGATTCCGAAGACACAGAGTGGCGCTCTCCGGAGACATTTCAAAAATGTTCCGGGAGGTGAGTCTTGCTGAGGACGATCGAGATCTACATCGATTTGTGTGGCGTCCAGTACCTGGAGGAGAACTACAGGAAGCACGAATGTGTCGAGTGACATTTGGAGTGAACTGTTCCCCATTTTTGGCCACTCAGGTCCTGCGTCAGGTTTACCAGGATTATCAACAAGAGTATCCTCGAGCATCTCGTATAGTCATGCAAGATTTCTATGTTGATGATTGTCTTTCAGGAGCAGATACTGAGGATGAGGCAATCGCTCTGAGGGAGGAGCTCAATATGCTGCTTAGTCAAGCTCATTTCACTCTTAGAAAATGGCGCAGTAACTCATCCAATGTGCTGGCGTCAGTTCCGGTGGACCTCAGAGAACAAGAAACAGTGCAAGTACTACCAAACAACAACCACAAAGCCTTGGGAATACACTGGGATACTACCCAGGACACCTTCTATGTTGCAATACCAATTACATCTTCAGCTACTGGTGACATCACTAAACGAGTGGTCTCTTCAGAGTTAGGACAACTCTATGATCTAATGGGGTTCTACACACCTACCATTGTGCTCGCTAAGCTATTTTTACAGAAGCTTTGGCAGTGTCAACTGGGATGGGATGATCCTCTACCAGAAGATCTTTCTCAGGAATGGCAGGAGTGGCGTGATGATCTACCCAGTTTGAATCAACATCCTATAAGTCGTTGTATGTATAGTCATGGTAGAGAAATCAAGCATGTGGAAGTACATGGCTTCTCAGATGCATCTGAAACTGCTTATGCGTGTTGCATTTACCTTCGAGTTTTATAGGCTGATGCGACCACTTCTTCAACACTCATCTTTGCCAAGTCAAAGGTGGCACCATTGAAACCAGTGACAATTCCCAAGTTAGAGCTCTGCGGAGTTCATCTCCTGTCGAAGACACTCTTGTATGTCTGCTCAACTCTTCATTTAGATCTCAACCAAGCATTTGCATGGACAGATTCAACCATAGTTCTGAGATGGTTGCGGGTACCTCCACACAAGTTGCAGACATTTGTGGCTAATCGGGTAGCACAAACTGTTGAGATACTTCCCCCCAGCCGCTGGAGACATGTGAGGTCCAAAGACTACCCTGCAGATTTGGCATCTCGAGGTGTTCTTCCCTCTCGTCTTCTTGATTCCAGTCTCTGGTGGTCAGGACCTCCATGGCTGTTACTCCCTCCTCATCTGTGGCCGGAAGAGAAGGTGACGGTACCTCCAGCAGACTTGCCAGGATTAAGGAAGCATATAGTGTTGATCAACTTACCTAAGTTCGACTTGGACCAGAGGTACAACTCATTTTGCCGACTACTTCGTGTCACTGCCTGGATACTTCGTTTCTTTTACAAGATAAGTAAGAAAATAATGAAAGTTTTGACTCCGTCTTATCTTACTGTAGATGAACTAGTGGAAGCTGAGTTGAGAATTCTGAGCCTACACCAGCAGAGACACTTCAGCAAAGAGATTGACCTGCTCAAGAAGGGTTGTCAACTTCATAACCATAGCTCTCTTCGGCACCTCAATCCAGTGCTGGACAAGTTGGGAATCCTCAAGGTTGGAGGACGCCTCAGCAACTCTAAATGGGCAGAAAGTATCAAGCATCCTCCCATTGTTTATGGGCCATCACACTTTGGTCGATTGATTGTTGACTATCTTCACCAACGGCATCAGCATGCAGGCCCCACCCTCCTGATTGCAATGGTTGCTGCTGAGTTTCATATCACAAGTGCAAGACGTGTTGTTCGGAATGTGACTCGAGCCTGCGTTACCTGCAAAAAGGTGGAGGCCCAGGCAGCCAAGCAGATGATGGGGCAATTACCTTCCTCGAGAGTAACTCCATCTCCTCCATTCAGCAATGTTGGGATCGATTTTGCAGGACCTGTGCAAGTCAAGCTCGGTCGGATTCGTAAGCCAGTATTAGTTAAAGCATTTGTCGCTGTTTTTGTTTGTATGTCCACACGTGCCATACACTTAGAGGCTGTGAGTGACCTGAGCACAGATGCTTTCCTGGCTGCCTTCAAGAGATTCATTGCTCGTCGTGGCCTACCACATCAGGTGTTTTCTGACAATGGCACAAACTTTGTTGGGGCTGAGAAAGAAATTCAAGTGGCTTACAAACTACTTCAGGATAACCAGTCAGAGATTGCAGATGCTCTGGCCGCCCAGAAGATAAGATGGTCCAGGATCCCTAGTCGGTCTCCTAACTTTGGTGGTATATGGGAAACTGGGGTTAAATCCATGAAGAATCTGTTGAAGAAGACCTTAGGAACTATTGCACTCACCTTTGAGGAACTTGCAACTGTGCTGGCACAGACAGAAGCAATATTGAACAGTAGACCACTTTTGCCTATTGAAACGCTTCCAGATGATGGCATGGAGATTCTTACACCAGGGCACTTTCTAGTAGGAAGACCACTGACCTGTCTTCCTCCAATGAACATCAGTACTGGCAGCACGTCATCTATTCGTCGCTGGAATTTGATGCAGCATTATGTCGATGAGCTATGGGAAAGATGGTCTGGGGAATATCTACAAAGCCTCAACAGATACAATAAGTGGCTGCAACCACAGAAGAATCTGCAAATTGGTGACATAGTGTTATGTAAAGACTTACCTGAAGCTCGTCCGAGAGCCTGGCCACTGGCAAGAGTTTCGAACACCTTTCCTGGAAATGATGGAGTTGTGAGAGTTGTTGAATTATCAACTGGGAAGAATACCTATGTGCGAACTGCAAGGAAAGTAATACCACTTCTCTGCTCCCTGCCCCCCCAGGATGGTCCAGACGCAGTCTCAAATAATTAGTTTTTAGTGCCAGCAATCTGGACGTGGACATTGTTATTTGTTTGAGACATTATGTTCATCTTTAGGCCACTCAACTGAATTGTGTCATTTTGTCATGTTCATTCTTAAGCTACTCAAGTCGTTGTCATGATGTCATGCTACTACTCCCCTACTAGTTTTAACCATTCACTTTTCTCATTTTATTCAGTGTTCTGTATAAGTCAAGTTTTGAAAAGACTATTTTTTTCTCTGAGTTGATGGTGACTACCTTGGGAGGGTTTTTGCTGCAGTTACTCAGGTGCACACTCGGTACAGGCATTACGAGATAAGTGAGGATAAGTCTGACTGATTGGTAGAGTCAGAGCATCGCTCACATTAACCAGCCTGACTAGTACCAGAAATAGCTGGTGAATATAGAAGGTATGATGCACAACAATAGCAAATTATTATGGTATGATTTATGATTGTGATTTCAGTAAGTTAGCCACCAAACAATTATCGATTCCACTTCAGTTTATCCATCATGTTGAAGTGGCACATATATTATGTTTATATAAACTATATATGAATATTATAACAATACATTTAATACTTATTAATTTCTTACTTACCTTTTAGCACTTTCACAGCTTTACCATTATACTGGTACAGCTCACCCAAAACAAAAAAAATTAGATATCAAGCTGGAATCTGGCTGTATGATATTACCTATAGGAACCTTTGTCATCAAAGTAATGAAATATTAAAACCTTGAAGGTGGTTCACACCATTCCATAATAGCTAGATGTTACATGTTTTGTTTATTTTTGTGTGTATATGGTTGAGAGAGTAACATTATATTTTAGGAGAACTTGGCACAGTGTACAAGGCCAGATACAGAAATCAATTTGTAGGTTCCTTTACTCACCATTAGGTGAAGTAACCCATTTATTGTACTTCTTTGATGGAGGAAAATGAAACTGTTGTAAATAATGTTGTATTAGTAATTAGCTGCATGCATGGGCCTCAACCTCAGGTTCTGGAAGGTGATGGGCCCACAGGGTGTGACTCTAGTATGCTACCACCAGGATCTTTGAGAACTGCTGCTCTGTGCAATATAATATGTATGTTAGGGGATTATAAGTCACACACGTTTTAATACAAGAAATTAACTGAACAAAAATCAGGATGACAAAGAATGGCATTATTTAAATAGTTTCTAGCTAAAACACATCCAAGCAACATAATTAATAAGTCTATACACATTCATTATTTCTACTCTCTATGACAATGATGTAAGTTTAAGCCTTACCTCCAGTGAGTAGCCCTTATGGCATTACATTACTGCACTGTATTGGTGCAATATTGCATTATACTGGTAAAGCTCACCCAAAACAAAAAAATGGATATCAAGCTGGAATCTGGCTGTATGATATTCTACCTATAAAGTAACTGAGAACAAATACTGAAGGGTTGTGTTTTCCTTATCATTATGGTTACAAAATTCATGTCCTATGTTTATTATTCCATATTGCTGTTTGCATGTGTATCTCTTAGAGCCAAGGCAATAAATAAGGGAAATAGCAGCTGCATTTTCATCCTCTATGCAGCTCTAATTAATGAGTTAAAACATTTCAAAAACAAACACCTACTACGATCAATGAACAACAAAATGAATGCAGTATGTTCAATATTTAATTGATATAAACTCTTTGTGGTGGTATTAGAGGGTAGTGTCCAGACAGATAATATTTAAGTCACATAACACTCAAAATATAATTCATGTCAATTATTAGGATTCAACCTAGTGGAGAACAGAGGGGAAGAAACTTTCTCCCCCCATCCCATCCCCACCCCCACACCTACCCATCCTCAATAGGAACATTCACTAATAATAATTTTGTGCTAAAGGTGCAAAAAAAATCATAATTTTGTATAATTATAAAGGTTGGTGACTTGCCTAAGCTCACCTCTCCTCTTCCCCACCTTGACCAACCCCCCCCCTCCCCCCTCTCCCACAACCCAACAAAATTTTCTAAAATGGAGCTATGATTTTAGTTTAGACATGAAGGAATCTGTCGTTGTATATTATGCTGATTTTTTTGTAACTACAGTGAAGGAAAGTCTTCATTAGACCAGAATTGAAACTGAAGAAAGGGGAAGTGTAGCAAATGTTTGCATACAAACAACAACTGATGCATTACACTTATACGTAGGATCAACTAATTGGCCTAATAGATAGTGTTATGCTTAATGCATATAATTTTACTCAATTTTAGCCTTTGATATCTTATTGGTAGTGACAATAATTAAATAGCCTTTTTGAATAATTCAAAATTGAAAGTTACATTTTATTCAGTGTGGACATAATTTCAACATTAATGATGAAGCTAATGAATATATGTTTACTTCTCATATCCCCATTGATGTCGAGATCTTCTAGCCCAGTAAAAGTATTGAATATTATAGGCACTTTGGGTGCCTGACAAAGAAAAAAGAAATGCTATAATCTAGCTAATAACATGCATTTTTTGGGAGGTTGTTTGATCTTCAATTAGCTAGTTTGATGCTCACTACCGACAGGCTGGACACTTAACTCCATCCAACTATATGTACTAGGTATGGTGGTGTTTATTAATTATTGCCAGCAGCCAAATTAGATATAATTAAAGTGACTTTATATCCAAGTTTTTTTTTTATAAGTATTAATGCTATTATTACATTCTGTTACTAAACAAAGTATGACTGATTTGTTCTAAATATATACAAAGTGAAAATAGTTTCAAAATAGTCTAAATCATTGTCAATAGTCTTGTCAATTTTCTGCATCGTTCAACATTCTTTGAATCACTCTTCCTTAAAAGTTGCATTTCATTTCATGGAGGAAATATAAACAAAGAATGTAAGAAAGCCAATGAAATGGATCTTTTCTTTCATGAATGTGTCTTTATCGGCAATCATGCAAAATGATAATGTTTGCTCATTCATTGAAGTGTGTCTTTATCGCCAATCATGCAAAAATGATAATGTTTGCTCATTCATTGAAGTGGAGTAGACACATCTAGTCCTAAACCGTATGTTTACAGCATATAAATTAATATAGTGTGACTATATCAATATCAGCGTCCAGTAAGCCTCCACCATTTTGAAATATATTTCCTTACTTAGGCCTTTTGACCATTGCATTTCATTAAAAAAGTCAGAATTGCCTAAAACGATGGTATCACTTAATCTTCTGGTTTTAGCATGGTGTCTGTTTCATGCCTATTCAGTTGATGCACAAGGTAAGCTGTAACAATTCTTTTCAATTTTTGCATTTACATTCACCAAAGAATGTAAATAGTTTTTAATTAGCTATAACCTCAAAAATATTATCTTTTATATGTATGTAGCTATGCATGCATACATCGATACTATAAATACAGCTATTATATCTATATATAATATAATATATACTGAATAGCAATATTAATCTAAAGTAAGCATATTCATTATATTCATATATAGTGGGAATAACCTAATTATATATATGTTATATATGTTTCTTTTTTAAATCCATTCTTAGTGTTTGATAAAGCAATTTGCTCACAAGTTAATATAACAAACTATGCATTTACAATTGAACTGGATAAACCAATTATGTTCTATCGACGAAAATATTCAAAGCTTAGTGTAAGTTAAATTCTAAATAATATTTATACTGCCTGTAATTGCTTTTGTTTTTTGGTACTTTTATAAAACTTTAATGCAAATCAAGCTTAACTATCAAGCAAGCGAGATACATTTGCCCAATTTACAATACCATTATCAGCCTATTCCTGTCTCAATCCCACCAGGGAGACTCTCCCACTATACCTCACCGATGTTATTCAGCTGATTTGGATTTTCAATTTATTTATATTATAATCGGTGTCTGTGAGAAAGTCAAAGGTTTGTATTAAAAATATTATCATTACAAATGTGTTGGTGATATGGAATTATGAAGTTCTAAATACAGACATGCTTCTAGCTATCAGATCATATCAGAGATTATCAATTATAGCTATAAATTCAGACTTTGTAATTAATTGTATCATGGTAACTGTCTTTAAGAGTAAGACATACTTCTATAAAGCGACCTCAAGTATTGAACCTCAAGGTTTAAAGTGTGGCTGCTAGTAAATAGCTAAAATGATGACCTGATGAATTTTATGCTGCTATTTGTTCAGCATTATAAAAATAACTGACTTTTTATGTAAGATCAAAACAAGACCTTATGTATAAGTAAACATAAAAATCTTAATTTTTTTAACTTATGTAGTATTGAAGTTTAATTTTATCAAGACATTTCGATCCTGTAGGATCTTCATCAGTTGGACAATGAAAACAACTGAAAAGCTAATAGTGACTGTATAATAATGTTATTTTGTAGATTGGTGCTAGAACCTACATTGCTTTTGTCGGTGAGGAGACATAATGCCAGTGGATATATTTATAGAATGTTTTTCGACCGATACCAACAGCCATTAAATGCACCTAACCAGCCTTTCCTCACAGCAAGCTTGTCTTGGGGGTCAAGTGGAGAAATATGTTATCAACAGAGCAACAATTTATCTTTGATAGAGAGGTATTTGAAACTGAATGATGACCGTTTGAAGAATAACATTGGATATTATGAAACGGATTGGACTCTGTTAATTTTCTATTGGAATAATATTACCGTTTTTCGTCAATTTGATGTAAGTTCTTAGTAGAGTAATTGATAAAATTAATATTCAAAAAAACGACTTTAGTAAGATTTCAAAATATTGGTTTTAAGCTTATGTATTTATTAATTTATTGGTAGTGAATGAGAATGAGAAACTTTCTATCATAAAATATTGTAGGTAATTGGTGTTGAAGTTGCAATGCTGTATGATGGAACAAAGACATTTTCCAAGTTTATTTACAAGCATATAAGTCGTGGTGTGGACTATGTAGCTGGATTCAATTCAGGAAACAGTCATTGTGTAGGGGAAAGGATCGTCAACAAAATGAAGGGGAAAGGATCGTCCCCAGCAGGTGTTGGACGGTTCGAAGGACCAGGTGTTTGCTTAACGCGGCGCGGCTCTAGAACTCACGCAACCGCTGGCCGTGTAGCTTGCAGTCTTGTGAGCAGAGCTAAAAAGGTGCGCAACTATCTCGCGGCTGGTATGTACGAGTGCGTCAGAGGTAAACAACAAGTATCATTAAGAATTACAGACAACTAAATACAGTACAACATAATGTGGGGTGGAATGGGATGCGGATGGATATGAATATAATTTAAGAGGGATTTAGAGATGGAAATGGTCGTCACAAAGGAAATGGAATACGCATATATACAATAAGAAAAAATGGAGGGATAAGGGAAGGAAATAAACACATATAATGTTTTGACTGTCTGGGAAAGGAATCCCAGACATACTCCCCGGGTGGGATGGAAGATGAAGTTTTTCAGGTGGATGGAGTTGATGAAGAGGCGTCTTCAGCTTGGGAACGGTTGGCGTCGATCTCGTCGTCTGTCAGAGCAAGGACCAGCTTGACTACCGGACGACGATAGGTCGTACCTCGGCATATGATGTCCACAACTCGGACGACTCCGTCGTCGCCCGGATATGTCTTGATTACTTTAGCAATCGGCCAGTCCCGGGTCCTCAAGGTTTCATCCTTGACAAATACGATGTCACCGGGACGGAGTTGGAGGCTGGGACGGAACCACTTGGATCGTTGTGAGATGGATGACAGGTAGGATGCGGACCACTTCTTCCACAAGTCTGCCTTCAGACGAGTGACAAGATTCCAGCGTCGGAGATGGCTGATGGGGCTGGTTGATGGCTGTTTCGAGGGCGGTGCCTTGAGTGGCCTCCCTATTAGGAAATGGCCTGCAGTGACGAATGAGAGGTCAGCTGCCTCCTCCGTGCTGATCGGAGCTAGAGGTCTGGAATTCAATATGGATTCCGCCTCGACCAGCACGGAGTAGAGCTCGTCCCATCGGAGGGGCTGCTTTCCTGTAGTCTTCCTAAGGTGAGTTTTCATGCTCCTTACGGCAGCCTCCCAGAGTCCCCCAAAGTGGGGAGACCTGGGAGGCGTGTGTTTCCAGGTGATGTCATGCTTTGTAGCAAACTGTGTGATGGTGTCTTGGGTGGCTGGATTTCCGGAGAATCGTTGGAGCTCCCGGATTTCCTCCCGGGCCCCCAAGAAGTTTGACCCGTTGTCCGAGTGGATGGAGGAAGGAACACCTCGGCGGGCCACAAACCTCTCTAGGGTGGCAAGGAACTCGGTGGTGGAAAGTGAGGAGGCGAGGTCAAAATGCACGGCCCTTGTCACCATGCACACAAAGACCACTGCGTATGCCTTAAGGTAGACAGGCTTCCGCGTGTGGCCAGTACGCAAGGTGAAGGGGCCAGCAAAGTCGACGCCGGTGTGGGTGAAGGGCGGGGCTGGGGTAGTGCGGACGGAAAGCAGCAGGCCCATGCAATGTGCCAGGGGTCTAGCATAGGCCCTTTGACACACTACACAGGATCTGCTAACCTGCTTGAGGAGAGATCGTAGAGACGGGATGAGGTAAGTGTGGGAGATGATGGAGAGCATGGCGGAGACTCCAGCATGGGAGTAGGCAATGTGGAGAGTACGGAGAAGGAGTTTGGTAAGGGCGGACGATTTTGGAAGCACGGTGAGGAGGACCGGCTGGGTAGGAGTGTCAGGGTCACGGATCCTGCTATGAGCCTGGAGGTGACCATGTTTGGAGAGTGTGAGCAGATATCGAGCGAGGGAGTGGTTCTTGGGGATGGGAGTGTCTTTTCGTAGGTAGGAGAAGACATCATTGAAGGACTCAGTCTGCGCCAGGCGGTAGAGTGTGAACTTGGCATGTTCAACTTCTTCGGAGGAGATGGGGCCATGGCGACGGAGATCAGAGCTGGACCTGCAGTTGTGGGAAAAACGGAACAAAAGACAACAAACACGGACAAGGAGGAAAAAGGAGGAGTACCTACTCCACAAGGACTTGACAAAGTTCAACAACTGCTGAGGAGGAGATGGGGGAGGACGGATGGATGCGACCAGCGCAGGAACAGACGGCTTGGAGATTGGAGAATGTGGCCACTGATCTGGAGGCAGGGCGAGCCATAGCGGACCTGACCACCAGAGTGCTGACATGGCCAGGTCCGGCGCACGGACGCTTCTGCTTGCCAAGTCAGCAGGGTTGGAGTTTGTTGGTACATGATGCCAGTGGACGGAAGGCAGGAGCTGCTGGATGGCGAAGACTCGATTCGCGACAAACCTCTCGAGCTGTGGAGGTGTCTTCGGCAACCAGTGCAGGACAATCTCGCTGTCCGTCCAGGCGTGGACGTGCGAGAGGGGAATGTGCAGGATTGCACAGGTGTGATGGATGAGCTTCGCGAGTAGGTGGGCCCCCAGCAGCTCCGCCTTCGGGATAGTGACTGGGCGTACCGGCAAAACACGCGACTTGGCTGTGATGAGAGAGGTGGTAGTGGATCCTTCCGGTGGTGTGGAGCGAAGGTAGATGGCAGCGCCATACGCATAGGAGGATGCGTCGCAAAACCCATGTAGCTCCTCGGAGCAGACACCCGCAGAACAGGAGATTCTGCGGGGAATGGCATGGCCATTCACTGAGTGGAGATCCTCCGCCCAGGTGCACCAAGAGGAAGCCATGTCGCCAGGCACAGGTTCATCCCAGGAGAGGGCACGTTTCCATGTCTCCTGGAATAGGACTCTGGCGGGAAGGATAGCGGGGGCGAACAACCCTAGGACGTCAAACACCCCAGCTGTTGCTGAGGCGATAGACCGTTTGGTAACAGAGGATGTGGATGGTGGTACATCTGGGATCGAAACATGTAGAGAGTCAGTCTGGACATCCCAATGGACTCCGAGGGCTTTGGGTGATAGGCTGGGGTCTTGGAGGGGGATGGAAGAGGAGGGGTCGTGGAGGTCGTCGGGAATGAGGGCAAGGAGGGCAGGGGAGTTGCTGCGCCACTTCCTCAGGACCATCCCAGCATGGCTCAGGAGATCACAGATCTCCCTCCTCAGGGAGTCTGCGGATTCTACATCAACGGCTCCCGACAGAAAGTCATCGACATAAAAATTTTCAAGGATGGCCGAGGACGCGGCGGGGTGGGAGGAAGTGTGCAGCTGGGCAAGGGTGTGGAGCACTTGAGTCGCCAGGAAGGGTGAACACTTGACGCCGAAGGTAAGGCGATCCATGCGACAGTCAGTGATATGTCCTTCCCGGTCTCTCATAAGGAAACGGTGAAAGTTGCGTTCAGGGAGGTTGAGGAGAATTTCCCTAAACATTTTTGAGATGTCTGCTGACATCCCGATAAGGAAGCGGCGGAAACGGAGGAGAATGTCTTGAAGGGGAGGGTAGAGGTTGGGGCCGGGTAGGAGTTGGTCATTGAGGGAAAAGCCGGAGCTTGACCGGGCAGAGGCGTCAAAGACTGCTCGCACCTTGGTTGTGGAGGAGGAGTCCTTGAACACCCCGTGCACCGGCAGGTAGAAATGGGGTAAATCGTGGAGCTGGTGACGGGGAATGATGTGGGCGTGGCCCATGTCGATGTACTCTCGAACTGCTGATTGGAAGGCAGTCAGCTTATCCTTGGCTGCTAAGGAACGTTCGTTAGCCAACAGGCGGCTGACTGCCTGCCGGCGAGAGTTTCCCAGAGGTGGGGGATCGGAAACACGAGGGAGAGAGACAGAGAATCTTCGCTCTATTCGTTGATGAGTCTGTTGGAATTCGTTGAGGACAGCTTGGTCTTCTGGAGACCACTTTGGAGCTTCCGGAACCTGATCTAGCTCCCACAGCTTGCCGAGATCCTGTTGCAGGTCAGTAGGTGGGACGGTAGCCATCAGTGCCAGAGGTGGTTCTGCATTCAGCATTGGACCTGAGATGCAGAGGCCGAGTAGGGTGGGCATAGCTAGCAGACCCTGAACTCGCAAGGCTTCTCCCGTGAAGAGTGACAGCGAGTCGGTGACCCCTAGGAGTAGATCAACGCGACCCCCGAGTTCTGGATCCGCCAACTTGTAAGACCGGAAGGTAGGATGTTCCAGAAGCTCCTTCCGGTTGGGTGGGACCTGGAGTGTGGGCAACTTGGGCAACACAGTGAATTGTATTGGATCGGAGGTGAATGAGAGATCATGTGAGTGTAGTTGGGTAGACACTGAGAATTTACATTGACTCTCACCTGTTGTGCCCGCGACTTGGAGAGGTGTGTGGCGCCTTTTCAGCTTCAGGGCAGTGGCGGTGGACTCCGTCATAAAGCTGATGGCAGCCCCTGTGTCGAGGATTGCTCGGGCAATCACAGTGTTGCTGTCGTTCTTCAGGGTGACAGTAGCCGTCAGCAGGAACCTTGACTCTGATTGGATTGGAGTGGTAGTGGCAGCTGTCAAGGATAAAACTGAAGGTGTGGCTGTAGCTGGAGATGGGGGTGTGGCTGGAGTGACCTTGGAGGCGTTGTCTCGGTGCAACATTGTGTGATGGCGCCCATCACAGGTTTTGCAGGAGAAACGTCCGGGACATTGTCTGAACCCGTGCTGTGAGGAAAAGCAATTCAGACACAATTTGTGGTTCCTTACCAACTTATTCCTCCTCTCCGTGTCCATTGCGTTGAAGGTGGGACAGCGCAGTAGACCGTGAGACTGGTTGCATGCAGGACAGCCAGGGAGTGGTTTCCTGGGCAGAGGCTGTTCAGTGATCTTCTTTCGGAATGGCTGGGATGGAATGGAAATGGATGGAGAGGCTGACGGTGGAGCCGAGGAGTTGGAGTCAGGGAACTTTAACATCCAACGCTTGACAAATGCACTGATGTCCTCCATACACGGAACCTTGGTGCTGTCTGTAGTGCGGAGCCATTCATCACGACACGGATCCGTCATGAGCTCCACAGCAGTTACCGCGAGGTAGTTGGAGAGGCTGTCACCTGAGATGGATACAAATCTCTGCCAAGGCAGACAAAAATGGTCATAAAATGAGGTAAGACTAGCATAATCAAACCCAAGTTTGTTGACACTCTGGATTTTCTTCACCAGCAGTGGGCACATGACGCTGGCTGACCCATAGATGGACCTCAGTTCAGCAATCATTTCGTCTAGGTCACAGGTGGTGGAAGGCAAGTTGTCTAGGATGCGCCGAGCACGGTCCGGCTTGACTGCTGATCGTAGCAGACCTCGGATCTCCATGGGGGAGAAGCCCTTAGCTCTCGTCCTGACAGTGGAGGTGAAGAGCGACTCGAACTGCTCCCATTTCTCCGGGTTGCCGTCGAACGATGGGACTTCGATGTGCAGTGTGGAGTGGGAGGTGGCTGTAGCAGTCGGAGTGGGCGGGGATGAAGCTGGAGTGGGTGGGATTGCAGAGGGGACCTTATCAGCTTCGCGCACGATGTGCCGAAGCTTCTTCATGCTGTCTTCAAGAGCCATGACTGGATCTTTGAGTGGAGGGAAGGCCTTGAAGAGAGGACGGGCAGGAGCAGCGATGGAGGCGTACTGGGTGTCCAGTTTCTCCGCAGTGGCACGAAAGCTGGCAGAGTTTGGGCTGGGATTGGAGAGTTCGTCGTCGACCCTGTATTGTAAGGCTGCACACTCGTCTCAAAGGAGTCTCGCCTTGATGAGGGCTGACAGTGAAGACTTGAAGGCTATGAAGGATTCCTCCGTCCTGTCTAGCTCTGTCTCGTCCTCAGGTAAGACATCTGAATGGTTGATGATGAGTTCGTCGATGATTTGCTGCTGATGATTGTATTCCGCAATTTGTGTTTTTAATTCTTCTTGAAGGTCCACCAAGGATTCTGCGGCGTAATCCTCCGGTTGGCGCGCCCGCAGGTCCTGAACACGATTCTTGAGCTTCGTGATCTGCCCTTTCCTGTTGGCGCGGCGGCGCTTGGCTTGGTCGACTTGGAGGCCATGTGGAGAGTCTGTAGACATCACTAAAGGATAGAGTGAAGCAGAAGGCTGGAAAACGGCTAAGTCGAATGCTGATGTTGTCCGGTCAAGAGGTAACAATAAACGTTGATTGCCTCTAACGAGTCCGAAGTGTCTGTGGATGGAGAGGTGACCTCTTACTCGTAGAAGAAGTCCGTAATGGCGTCTCGGAGAAGACTTCACAGCTGGAGAGCAATGGCGGGTTCGTCTCAGGGCTCGAAGGACCAAAATGTGTAGGGGAAAGGATCGTCAACAAAATGAAGGGGAAAGGATCGTCCCCAGCAGGTGTTGGACGGTTCGAAGGACCAGGTGTTTGCTTAACGCGGCGCGGCTCTAGAACTCACACAACCGCTGGCCGTGTAGCTTGCAGTCTTGTGAGCAGAGCTAAAAAGGTGCGCAACTATCTCGCGGCTGGTATGTACGAGTGCGTCAGAGGTAAACAACAAGTATCATTAAGAATTACAGACAACTAAATACAGTACAACATAATGTGGGGTGGAATGGGATGCGGATGGATATGAATATAATTTAAGAGGGATTTAGAGATGGAAATGGTCGTCACAAAGGAAATGGAATACGCATATATACAATAAGAAAAAATGGAGGGATAAGGGAAGGAAATAAACACATATAATGTTTTGACTGTCTGGGAAAGGAATCCCAGAGTCCATTATAGAAAAGATAACCGATATTTTCTAATTGGAGGCATGTATCTTGGAAATCCCTCACGTGATCAGTTAATTAATCTCACACACATTTACAGAATTGATGGTAATATTTTGTTATTAGAATTGTCACAAATAGCTTATTCAAGGTGCATCAATATTGATATAGGCATTGTTGAATCTTTCTCATTTACCTTTTCACACATCTAATAATAATATTTTTATTTTGTATGGCGTAATTTATATGGTATAGTGACATAGTTTATAGAGTATTTTTTCATATAGTATAATAACATTTAAAATACTAGAGTATGATAACATGTATAACAGGGAAAAAAAGATCCTTTTAGACTTATGTTCTTGACTTGATTGTTCTCTTACAGGAGATTGTGTTACAGCTATGAATGGCTCCTGCCATTACTCCTCCTATGCTACGTCCTGCGACAGAGACACTAACTCAGCCACCGAGTGTGCCTGTTTGGGAGGATTCACTAACCTCACTGATAACAAATGCTCAGGTAATAAATCCGTTTACAATGGCAAATTTAATGAGGTAGTTATTTTTATAGCCTAGCAAGTTTGGCATTAAGTCCCTATGTTAGACATTTCTAATGTCAGAAGTATTATAGCATAATATAATCACAAATCTTAGTTGAGCATATTTTCAAGTGTGTATGTAGCTCTAGTGATTGATATAATATGTGTGTGTATAGTATTTATATAAATTAACATTTGGAGACGAAAATTGTAAATGTTTCGATTTTTTTCACTTCTTTACAACTTTGTTTTGTATCAAATCAATTGATATAAGCTCACTAAAATTGTGCTCGGTTGTATTTCAAATCTCAGACAAATTAACAAAGTAAATCTAGCCTTTATTGCTAAAATTGAATATGCTTTATTAATTTTTTTTATGATAGCCTTATAATAATCAACAGAATAATGGTGTACCTAAAAAATAAAGACAATCACCATGACCAGGCAGTTGAAATATTTCCACAACCATTCTTACTGGTATAATTTCTAAATATGGCTGCTACAAGCGATCAAACCCAAGAAGACCTTTGATCTTTCTAGGTATAACCAATTTTCTTTTTTACTGTTTTCTAGGATTGTGAAATAAAGAGAGAATACACCTAATTTCAAGTTACACTACTTTTGGTTGTCGTCTCAGTCTTGCACTTTAAGCAACAATAGTATTTGGTTTTAGATATAAATGAGTGCCTGGAGGATCAATGTGATCAAGGTTGCAATGATTTGCCTGGATCATTCAGCTGCTACTGTTATTCTGGATGGAAACCTCATCAAAATGGAAGGTCTTGTGTGGGTAGGTATGTTTAACCATGTAATGCAGACAATTGTTCTGGAGTTAATTAAGGGTTCAAAATAGCTGATTAATAAATTTCAAGCTGGTGAAAATTTGTAATTAGTAATGGCGGTCAGATTCTTTCTCTCGCATGTGAACAAATTGAAATATAGTTTACTTTAATGTAGATTTCAAATAATTTTCTTTACTTTGGTATACTAATTTATCCGTTTTAAAAAATGTAGTGTTTTGTGATAATTTTACTTTGCATCACTATTGAAGCAATGATTGCTTAGATATTGATGAATGTGCAACCAACAGCCACCACTGCCATCACAAGTGCTTAAACAACAACGGGTCATACGAATGCCTTTGTAACCGTGGTTATTACTCAGTAAACAAAGGATTCACTTGTGCAGGTAAAAACAATGTCCAAACTTTCAATGCTTAATAATGCTCATGTGCTTTACATTGAAAGAAAAAATATATGAGTCTGTGCACAGCTCATAAATGTAGTTATCAAGCTTTGTTCTTCAATATACTGCTAGATATTAATGAGTGTGCTTTATCAAGTTGCCAAAAAGGTGAAGTGTGCATTAACACTCTGGGATCATTCCAATGTGCACCAGGATGTGGTCCATTGAAAAGCTGGAGAAATTATGATTGCGTTGGTAAGGGACAACAATACTTTTAACAACCTTGCAATGCTGAACAACTTTTATTTTAAGTTGATAATTGCATAGTATATATTTATGGGAGAGACAATGTAAAGGTACTTTTTAATGGCTAAACATTATCTTAATGATTCAATTGTTCTTGGTTGAATAATCACTGATAGCAAACTTTCAGCCATATATTATGTTTAATTAAAACTTGGCTGTTTGAACTGAGATAATTCGCTACGGTTATTATGCTTTCTTATGTTTAATTTATATTTTTATATAAAGTTTCAGTTAACGCCATAATTGGATTTACAGTTGGCTCATCATTGTTACTCACTCTCAGAGTGGTGGTAATCATGGTGATACTGCACAGAGTAACGAAAAAAATTAACAAAGATATTGGAACAATGCGTGACAATAATTTTCCTGTGACAGTGCCCTTAGAGAGGCACGAATGTGAGAACATTTATGAAATGCAATAAAGATATCAAATTTTACTAACAATTATTGTGGTGGTGTTAATAGCTATCATGAAGTGTTGGTCCTATTTTTTTGTCTATGAATAGTTCATATATTTCTGATCATTTATATTATAAATTTTAAATTAATTATATTTTGTATTATGGAATAGCAAGTGTATGTAGTGGTGATCTTGATGAGTTGGCATAATTCTTCTGAAATAAACTGGTAATGCTTCTGGATAATGTATACAATTTGAAATGAACTGGTAGATCCATTTGCCGATCTTGTAACCCAAAATGTGCTAGAAAAAGTCGAGCATAAACAGTTAAGACTCCATGCAGACCTAGTGTGGCGGCATCATAATAATTGCTCTACTCCAGGACATTATAGAAAGATGTCCGAGTATTTATTTGCAAATTTAAAATAGCAGTAACTAGCTTATGCTCCAGGACAATACTCTTATATATTGCATTCATCAGTGAGTAATTTCTAGGGGCCATGTAGCTACTTCTTACTATTATTATGATAATGTTTATTGTTATTATTATTATTATTATTATTATTATTACTATTATTATTATTATTATTATTATTACTATCATCACCATCATCATCATAATCATTATTATTGTAATTATTATTGTTGTTGTTATTATTATTGTTATTGTTACTATTTTTGTTATTGTTGCTGTTTTTGTTTCTGTTGTTGAGTTGGTTTCATTGTCGTGGATTTGTTATGGTGTTTTTGTTGATGTGGTTTTTTGTTGTTGTTATTGTTGTCTAACCAATTGTTGGCAAATACAACGTATAGTGTTATAATAACACCAACTACCAACCTACACTACCTTCTAACTAACAACTGCACACAATCATGCGTTAGCATCTCCTGATGTAAATAGGATATATATAGCTCAGTAACAATGGCCATTCTTAAGAGTTGAGTGGGTTAAATACACAATTAGGGTGTATAGCTGATCCTGGCTTCAGACTGGGATCTTGTACAATTAGGGTGTATAGCTGATCCTGGCTTCAGACTGGGATCTTGTACAATTAGGGTGTATAGCTGATCCTGGCTTCAGACTGGGATCTTGTACAATTAGGGTGTATAGCTGATCCTGTTTTCAGACTGGGACCTTGTACAATTAGGGTGTATAGCTGATCCTTGCTTCAGACTGGGATCTTGTACAATTAGGGTGTATAGCTGATCCTGGCTTCAGACTGGGATCTTGTACAATTAGTGTGTATAGCTGATCCTGGCTTCAGACTGGGATCTTGTACAATTAGGGTGTATAGCTGATCCTGGCTTCAGACTGGGATCTTGTACAATTAGGGTGTATAGCTGATCCTGGCTTCAGACTGGGATCTTGTACAATAAGGGTGTATAGCTGATCCTGGCTTCAGACTGGGATCTTGTACAATTAGGGTGTATAGCTGATCCTGGCTTCAGACTGGGATCTTGTACAATTAGGGTGTATAGCTGATCCTGGCTTCAGACTGGGATCTTGTACAATTAGGGTGTATAGCTGATCCTTGCTTCAGACTGGGATCTTGTACAATTAGTGTGTATAGCTGATCCTGGCTTCAGACTGGGATCTTGTACAATTAGGGTGTATAGCTGATCCTGGCTTCAGACTGGGATCTTGTACAATTAGGGTGTATAGCTGATCCTGGCTTCAGACTGGGATCTTGTACAATTAGGGTGTACATGTATAGCTGATCCTGGCTTCAGACTGGGATCTTGTACGATAGCATTCAAAGAGCTCAAAAATTTCAGCAAGCTATCCCCCCGAAACTAGCTATGTACAACTACCTTAATCTTACATCTCATTCAGTAATATTGTGCAAGCCTAATGAAGCTAATTCATGTGTAATTTTTGCTTAAAATCTTGCTAAATTATCCTCCAGCTGCTTAATCTACACATTGAATGACTAACTGAAAATTATATATTAACTGACATTAGTAAATGAAGCAGGCTAGACAAGCTATTGTTTACAGCTATTATAATATTAAGGGTATTATTAAAGTTATCATTAATGCCTATCAAATCAAATGAGATTTGTGAAGTATTTGTATTATTAGTAGCTATTATTGTGTATTTCATAGTTTTTTAAGATCATATTTTATTGTATTGGGAATGCCCTTGATGTGTTTTTCACCATTTACTTTTGTTGCCAGGTTTTCCTGCTGGTCTGGCTCCATTCAAATCGTTTTATATCATCATTTGTATATCTTCTCAGTTTGATCTGAGGCCTCTCTACCAAGAAGTCTTGCTAACTAGCAGTCACCCCTCCAATTTATTAATATTATTATTATTTGCACACAGCGAAACACATTATTGCTTTTATACATAATATTTAGAAATCAAAATTTGACCCAAATTGAATATTGTATTAAGTATTTATTCTTAACATTTCTAAACCACATTACAATTAAATGAAATTTCTGAGCCACTACTGTTCTGAAAGTACAAAACTAAGTTTGTCTGTTAAGTCCAAGATATCCAAGAACGTTTGCTCACAGACGGCGATAATTTCTCTTCATGGTGTTGGACAATACATCTTTTAAAGTTAGCTTCTGCAGGAAAAAAATTAATATCATTGCATAGATATTTTTTTACAATCAGTACCAACTTTCAGCTTACCTTAGAGCTCTGTGACATATCTGTAAGTGAAATAGTTATAAAGGTGTCAATAGATTGTTCGAGTTTTCAAATATTTTTGCTTACCTCTCGCCATTACTGAGTTATAGCTCACTATACACACACATACACACACATTTAAAAATTGATTAATTTTAATGAATAAATTTTTATTTTAAGTTCACTGATTTGTTGTCATCTGTACAGACGTTGAGGTTGTACTGCTTGATTTTTTTTGTAACATACAATAAAGCTTACCCAAGCAAAATGAAGATTCGTCGGTACCATCAGTGCAATCATAAGTTCCATCCAATATGGAACACCTTGAGATAGACCTAGTTCCGCCATCGCACTGGTACACTAAATCTGTGAAGCATTGGGCATCACTGCCTTTCAGAGCCACAGCCATTGAACACAAGCAACCAAGAAGTAACAAAGTCTTTAACATAGCCATCCTCAAATGCTAATCTTTGAGTGCTAATATCAAAAGATGAAATTGTGAGTAGTACCATCAACTTTTATAGTTTCTTTACAGTTTGTCTTTCAGGCAGTTTAAATAAATAACTCAATTTTGCATCTAAATTACTCTCATGTTTTATGAAACAGACACTTGATCAGGTTCCTTCTTTATTAAACTCCTAGAGCTATCTTCAAGAATCTTTAACTTAATAAGTTTTACTAACTCTATTAGGATGGAAATTAAATTTAATTAAGTTCCTCATGATATAATTTTGCCATCTCACACTATTGTTGATGAATAATTTAAGCGTAAATACACTTAACTATAATTTGATTGTTACAGTTTAGATTTTATGGAGTAAATATCAAATTTATGTACTTACTCAGAACTAGAGTAATTGCAAACTTGTTATAAAGTGGATGCATTACTAACTTCACGTCATAATTATAATTTGTAGCATTTATTGGCAATAGCACTATTTTTACTCAAATACGAATAATTTCAAAGTGCTTGTGTTTTTCATTAAAAATATGTAGCATGTTTTGTCTAGTAAACATAGATTAATATTAGCTTTTTTAACATATTCAGTTGTTATACAGTTCACTTATCGTGCCTGTCTCTATTTTTATACTTGTAAAGAGTTCAATTTAAAAGTTAAAATATCAATTTTTTGTGGATAAATTTCTATATTCCTACATAAAAGCTGCTTTTCTCTGTACAGGCAAATATTGTATTAACTGCATCTTCCTTATAATAAAATACTTGGGTTATAGTAAAGAGAAATAATTTACTAGCTAGCAGTATATATTACATTTGAAATGAGTATTTGTAAGAATACATCTTTAATTATTATGATTTTCTCTAATCACAATCTTGGGAAGTTCACATTTACAGTCAGATCCCGTGTAATTAATTTCTGAAGCATTCCTTGATATTGGAACAAAATTTTGAGATGCACAAACTTTAAACTGCTATGAAGTTAAATTAGCTATTAGCTGGAGGCTAATAAGAAACCATTACTATCTGAAAAGCTTAACCTCTCAGTTAATTGGATGTATTTAGCAGTCATAATTCTTCATCACTCTCATCTACTATACTATTATTTAACTATTTATTTCTTTTCTTGATTCATTCTTTATATCCATTTGTAGAGTTCTATAAAAGTCATATTTGGCTCTCAACTTAATAATACATCATTTATTTACCCATAAAACATTGAGTGTTGTGGCATTGATTTTATTAAGTAGTTGTAAAATAGAATGATTTTGTAGTACATTTTAGCAATACTACTTACTTTTTTATTAAGTAATGACAATTTGAACTTAAGTAACGACAATTTGAACTTTTATTGTTACTTTATCAATGGCAAGTCTGCTAATAGGTAGTTTAGTTGGTTTACTTCCATTATATCAAATTGAATAATTTCATTGTAATGATAGCAACAATCATTAAATTGTAATTTTTTTCATTGAAAAGAAACTGGTGAATATTTAGTACATATGTGGCTATTTAATATAATTAGTATTAAGTGCTTATGAGTAATTTAATCTGGCATTTGATATCAAGAAAGATTTAATTTCATTTTTGTTTGGCAATCAAAAAAGACTTTTAATTGTAATTTCTTAAAGGTTACTAATAAAAATTACTGTAGCTATGACTATATTGACAAAGAGACATGATTGACTAGCTAATAAAATGAATCAGAGTTCTAAATGAGTTTGATAATCTCTTTGTTTCTTGAACCCTTCAATTAGAATTCAAATTCAAATCACTGTTGACTTTCTTCAGGATTTTCTTCTGGTATATGTTCTGTGAATTAACAATGTCATTAAAAAATTATTATAATGAATAATGTGTCAATTTATTTTAAAATTATTTGTATATCTTAAATTTCAGACTTACCAATGGCGTATCATGAGATTTCTTGTAGTTTTCTAAACATAAAAATAATTTTTTAAATTTTACAAATTTTTTTAAGTAATTTAAAACAAATCTGTCATACCTTTGGAAGCCAATTCTTCATTAGTCGTAACGTGTGCTATGAGAGAATAATATAGCATATTACCATAGACTGACATATCTAAAATATATATGACACCTCACCGAGGCAATAGAACTCATCACTCCCATCATTGCAATCAAAGCTATTATCACCCAGTTGACACCTTGATACAATGTGGCCATTTTGACACGTGTGAGAAGTGCGCTGGTCACATACTTGTGAATGGGCTAAAGAGCATATTAGTAAAGTGACCAATCCACAGAAAATGACAGCATTGGAAGCCATCTTAAGTTGCGGTTATAATTCTTGACCGATTTATTAATATACTTTGAAGATTTGACTATAAATTTTAGCTCTTGGCTCCTTTTATACTAAATATTCTGGTATTGAATTATTAATGAAATTAAATTAATAATAATTAAGTCTATTGAGTTCCTGGCATAGTAAATAGAATCAGTACAGTCTTTTCCATAATTTAATAATGGAATTGGAGATTCATAAGTGAATTAACTGTGACATACATATACTGTAAGGAATTCACTGGAATTAAACTGTGCATACAGGAATTAAAGTGGAATTGATGAATTAGGATGTACTAGCTACTTAGTCAAATTGTAAATATTGTCACATCCTAAATAAACTGGTTAGTAGCTTGTAGTGTAAATATAGGAATATAGTTGATACAATGTATAAATTTCTTCAATTAGAGTGGTTAGCATCTTATAATTAAATCAATTACACAGTGATGATCCCATAAATCTATCGTACTTTGCAAATCATAGGACATAGCTTTCCATTAATTTCATATACAGATGTAGTTCATTTTACTATTTGCTTTATTTATTTTATTTATGTGAAGTGAGGAAATGCTGAGGCTATAATGGGCTGCACCAACTAAATCTTTGTTATTATTATATTTGGGTACAAAAATGTTCTCTTCAAAAACATAAACAATTATTTTTTCCTGTCTCCATTAGCTAGACCCTTTTGTTGGTAAAGGGTAGCACATTGCCAGAGTAGGCACTTATACTTTTATTATGTTCTTGTGATGGAATTGTAATCTTTGAACGTGTATCATGGCACATTTCAACATCATTCAGAATTTATTGAGGCATGTAAGATACAGTAGGACAAGGCAAAGTTGCTCTTTGTTAATTTGGCTTCCTTTAATCATCTGATTGGGTCAGAAACAGAACCATACTATGCATTTGAAGCTTTCAGTTTTATGATTGGTTTGTCTAAAAGGCAAATAATAATGATCAAGTTTTAAATAATGCAAGAATACCACAAAACTAGCTTGCCATAATTATTTCCAAAGAAGGTGTGGGGGTTATGTTGTCAGTATCGGGTTGTTGAGGTCCTGTACTGGGTAGCTGCCACCAGAAACTTTTTCAGGATGAGTCTCAGTGTGGAGGGGACTGTGGTTGAGAGCCATCCTTGTTCCTCTAAGCTAAGTCACCCAGGGTGCAGTGATGCAACCAGCAGCTTTACAGTTAAATATAATTATTAAACTAGCTTATAGTTACAAAACTTAGAAGACTGGCCCAGGCAGTGCTGGCTAGCCACTATATTATACTAAACCTGCCAGCAAGCCTGGTGTATAGGTGCGATACAGCATGAACATGAGAATAGACTGTAGGGAGTGTGGAGGATGTTGATCCTTGGTGATATAATAACACAAAGTAAACAGCAAGATTTCTGGAGTCCAATATAATTTAAATATTATACAAATGCTAATAATTAAAACTGTCAGTGATATTTCTTCGCTTACTATCACAATAATGTATAAACTAATACTCTAATGTGTTTTTGCACAATTACCACATACATTGTTGTTAATTAATGTATGAGGAAACAGGATCAGTTGTAAAGTTTTAAAAACTCCAAGGAAAAAAATTTAATAGGATTTAATCATAGAATAGGAGGACTTCAGCCCCCACAATCTTTCCATCTTTCCACCCACTCACTAAATCAATTATGAAAAGAACAGCAAAGTTGAACACACTATAAAAAGTGGCTTATTAGACAAAGTATCAGGAGAAATTAATTTCAAATTGTTTATGTTTGTGCTACAGAATTGTTCATTATTCACAAAATAATATAAAATTGCATTATATAATTAAGTGCAAAAAGTTTATTATGATAAACCATAAGAAAATGATTGTGGTTAGATGATTTTCTGGAGTATAGAGTGACGAATTATTATTCAACAAACCAAATTTCTTCAGGTTCCTAAGCAGTACCATACTGCATCTAAACTAACTTTGAAAAACTTCAGTAAACTCAGCCAATATACTTTGAAATATTGCCTTAAGTGACAAGAGATAATGCAAATATTTCAAGGTGTATTATAATTGTATTATAATTATATTTATTGAAATTGGTGTGATTATTAGTATAAATATTTAAATAAAATGTTTAATTTAATTTCATGGAGAAGGATGGGAGAGAGAGAGTCAATGAAATGGATCTTTCTTTCATGAATGTGTCTTCATCTGCAATCATGCAAAAATAATGTTTGATCATTCATTGAAAAGGAGTAATAACATCTACTTGATAGTAAATGACAGCTCAATTGTTTGACAATGAGCATATTTCTGAGCCAAGATACATGTAGATTAGGTTTTACTGTTAAATTAATGTACACATGCAATAACGTTTATGTTCTCAGAAATATCAGTGAAATATGGGAGTGTCTTGATATAAACACTACTATTAAGTTTACGCTGTGATTATTTGTGTGTTTCTTGAAATAATTAAACCTCCAGTTCCTACATTAAAGTAAAAAGTTGTACATTTTTCATTATAATTGTGTGTACATTAATTAAAATTTGACTGCGATTGGTACAATATTAAAGTTCAAGAGAGATATTCAGCAAGTAGTACAATAATATTCTAAAGATATCATGGAGTGTAAGCCAGTGATTGATTAGCAAGAAGAAATGAAGTAGCTTGATTAGTAAAAGCAAACAATAATGATAGATGGCAAAGAAGACACTCTATGACAAGTGTTATACAAACGGGGGATCACTGATCATGTGTTTATCACAATCAATTTAATAGAGAATCACATATTATATGGTATATAGTGCCCAAGTCTGTAACAGTCCGATTTCACATTTGGGTGTCTGTGAAAAGTTCTTAAAATTATAACTTCTTGTACCACATGTAGCTAATTGAAAGAGCAATTGTTGTAATTTTAAGGGTGGCCGCACATAGCAATGTGCACTGCCTGTAAATTCGGACATTAATATATTTCCAGCCAATACCCTACCATTCAATACACGAGCAGAAACACTTGCGCAGTAGTAGCAGAAGTATGCTTGCGAATTTGTGGTGTTTTTGTTTAGTTTCTTGTTGTCTCTTAGCCGTTTACAGCAACTATCCATATGTTGTCTGAACTCACACGGCAAGGTGCACCAGGCTGCCTCTCCTCCCATAGCAGTTCTCCAGGCTCTGTGCACCTGAACTCACGGGGATGGACACAGCAGTCTTGATTTCTGAGGAGCGAAGACTTCCCAAGCTGCGCAGACATAATACCTTCACTTCAGACTATCTCCAAGAAACCGCTCTCTCTTCTGGCTCTCTTGTTATTGTTATATTGATTTTTGTTTACTCTTGATATAGGTGGGCTCTTTTTAGAACGAATACAAATCTATCGAAAAAAAATGTGACCGGTTTTGGGAAAATCGACCTAAACGCGGCAAACAATTTTTTTCAGTATCCCCGGGTAAAGCCTTATGGGTCGATTTTTTTCCAAAAAAAAATTGTGGCAGAAATGGATAGACACCAGTTAGCTCTAGCTTATGACGCAGTTGTAAGCTCTAACGTGCTCTAGAACTCACACTAGGAGGCTAGAAACACTAGCCGGTTGGACTCGTGTACGGAGAGTTGCTAAGAAATTATTGGCGGGCTTTTTACTAACGGCGGGAAAAAACTGTAGCTAACTAATTTACTTACTATACTCTACATAATTCACGTACTCACGCAATTCTCGCCATCATAGTTTCTTAAGGAGCCGTGCATTAGGTCTTTTAGACTTGTTTCAATCCGCCAGTAACCGGTTTATTCCATAGTGTCCCGGAGACACGCAGTATTAGTACACGGCAACAAGCCACGCCCCCTGACCTTAGCAACGCCTTTACCCGGCGTTTTTTTCGAAATCAGCTATAATAAGTTTAGCAAAAATACTGAAGTGTTGTAGTGCGTAGGGCGAAGACGGCTTGTGCTACAGCTTCCAAATTAGGAGGAAGGCATCCCAAGGCCCCGTGCAGCCTACTGGTAGAATAAATTAGAAAACTTTAGATGCCGCGTTTAGCCGGGTTTTCACAAATCCGGTCACAAATTTGCTCGCGTACAAGGAGTACAAAACATGGAGGTGGGGCTATTTCTTAAGCATTGCGAGTGGAATTAAAGTTACAAATTTTATATTAGTTTTTCTTGGAACCTATAATGAGAACGACAAAAAAAATTTCACATGGGTATACCTAAAAAATGAACTGCACAACAACAAGAATTTTTCAGTATCTCATAAATAGAAAAAATTGTGAATAAATCATAGAGTAAATATAGAAATGGAAAAGAACTCGTTGTCTTGCATTGAGTATCGGCTTGGCTAGCAGTGCACCAAATTGCGGAGCTACCACTTACCTCACCGCTCCAATAAGTGCTACAAAGTTCTATATTTATTCCAGATTTGCTCTAAAATTAGTGAGCGGTGCCTTCGGCAGGTACTTTGTCCTTGTGTTGTATAATCATGCATAGCAACAACAACAACAAAATTGCGTAAGCGTGTGCGGCCACCCTTAATAATTACAATTTCTTGAGCCACTCTCAAATAATAATAGTAATTTTAATGACCACCTTTGATAACTATGTAATTGATAATGGTAATAATTATCTTGCTGATGTAATTGTAATAACAACAACACTGATACATATACCTATAATTTCTAAATTCAGAGAATTAACAACTGTAGAGGGACCAGCTAACTGTAGCCACAACGTCACTGGTAACTGCATCAGTTATCTGTATTAACTTATCAACAAGCACATCAGTAGCTGCAGCCATCATAATTGGGTAACTTTAGAATCACAAGGGTAACTATAAACAGACTCATTATAAAAGGACTTTCAATTTATTTGTAGAGATTTTGTGTTTGATAATATTTGAATCAACTTTAGAGAAATCTTAGAGTTTGACATGCACAAAAGACTTCACAAGGACTCTAGTACTATAGTAAGGGCAAATTGGGAGCATAATTTACTGAAGTAGTATTCAGCCCCCTCCTCTTCCCTTTACAACAACTACTTGGTATATTTTAATGTGTTCAATGCAACCTAACTTACTGAACTGTTGACATGAACTGTATATTCACTGTTTGTAGTGAATAACAATGTTGCATTGATGTCTACTATTCCTTCCTCTGTTTGGAAGATATGCAGATACTCTTGTATTGTCTCATAGTCAGATGCATTCCAATAGCAAAGTTGCTCAATAGTTGAGGGAAAGGTCCAGAAAGAAACGAGCATGGGAATGCTTTTAGTGAAGAATGGATTAGTCAATTTTATAGTTATTGGACAATTCAAGATAAATCCACCAGAAAATGCTTCAGTAAATGTTAGAGATCCCCGAGTATTTATCTATCCGTGGAGAAACATGAACAAATAAATTATGGACAAGCTACTGAAAAGGAATTCTATAGCATGTCACTATTGCTTTTTAATGCATTCTTGAATGAGATCTATGACAAACAGAACTAACACAAATCTTTTATGCTATTGCAGCACTTAAAAAGCTTATAATATAGCTTTATAGCTAAAATAAAACTTTTTGATACATACTAAAGATTATAGTAATAATTATTAAATGTTTTTTCTAAAGGATTGTATCTATAAGTATGTCAATACCTAGTCACACAGGACTTATATTGTTAGTAATGTCTATCAAATGACAATACCATGTAATGTTATAGCAAAATACATTAAATGTGTTCTTTATACATTATTATTGATATATTCAAATGATAGTTTGATTGAAATAATAATGAACATAATATTAATTAATCTAGGCAATGGTTATTTGGGCAATAATCAGGGGTCCAACAAGTTATCTCAAAACATTATTGTGCTACTATAGAAACATGTCACCAATACAGGAACTATTAGGCTCATATCCTGAAGAATGGAGTTACGTGTAGTGTAATTGACCATCCAATAAACCATACAAAGGCTACATGTACTAGTTTGTATAGTTACAAATTAATCTTGTATAAAATTTACTTAGCATAACAAAGCCTATGCCTTAATATATATTATGCCTCTAATTATTTCTCTAATAGTACAGATCCCTTTTTATAATGTTTAAGCTATATCGTGTCATTGCATGTTTCTTTGGTGTTCAATTTTTCGAGTTCACTCACATTACGTTGTACATAATATAGTGTTCTAGTATCACATGCCCATAATGTAACAATTTAAAAAGCTAACAAGGAAAAATAACATAGGAGTCTCAAAGAGCAACTGAACTACAGTCACACATTTGTAGACTGCACACAGTAACATAATTAGGCAGTTTTGCTAGCTCATAGTGGGCTACTTCTTGATATTCAATTACGAATAGAGATTATTGTGGTACATGCTACACACCAAAAAAAAAATCATTTGATAAGTCTACATACAACCTTCAGTGATAAATACAAATTCATGTAATATACCTCCTAACTGGTCTCTACAGTGTATTTTCTGACATGTGTACTTGCTTCAATTCTGTGAAAGTCGTGAAATCTATTTCATTCTTATCAAGCTAGCTGCTTAGCTAAATTGTGCACAATTAAATACATCAAATGCTTGACGGTCACTTATATATTACTATTGACTGGTTGTATAACTACTATATATATTTTGTTGTAGCTAACATCTTTTTTTTCCTGTATTTGTATTTCCTGTAGAGTGTTTCACTTTAAAAAAATACAAAAAACAAATAGTACAAACTTCTAACATAACTAACTAATGTGAAATAATTAGTTCATCAAATTTTTAATTGATGACCACCAATATTTATCTCATACTGGACAGTATACTTTGCAAAATCAAGTGCTGCTGTAATTTGTGCTAAAAATTTACTGCCAAATGCTATTATTTGCTATAGCAATTAGTTTATTTCAATCATACTTTATCAAAATATAGAATAATTTTCAATTGTCTTTTTGCTATTACTAATTCCAATATAATGAATAGTAGCAATGAGTAAATCTAAGAATAGAATATAGTTTCTAATACATTTAGTTTGTGTATATTTCAAATTGTGCACAAGAGTTCCAAGTATAAAATGATAGTTTAGTGATACAAAAAACATATTGATTACAGACTGAATAGAGAGGGTTTTAAATACTGTATCTAATATGTCACACTTTATTTTTTTTGTAAATATCTTCAACCATTCTATAATCTGCCTGTTGGATATAATTAGATTTCTTAGTATCAGATAATTCAGGCACCAGTGGAAGATAGTCCTTTAAATTAATTAACAGAAATGACACCATTTTTTCCAAAGATTGAAAGTTTGGTCTATCTGCTGGTTCCAAAGCCCAACAAGAAACCATTACATCATATCTATAGAAATATTAATCATTGAGTTAACTTAAGGAAACTTAACTGTCAAAATGTCATAGTTACTTAACCGTGTGCTCATCAACAAAGTTATAATTTAGGGAAGGTGGGGCAATTAATATTTAGAAGTATAAATTTGGTGACTTGCTTTTGAATGAAAATGCTTTAATGAGTCGAAATGCTTGTTTCTATTGCATAACTTGAATTTAACTTGCATCAAATCATTTTCAAAATCTTTCACCACTTTACACATATGAGGCTTCTAATAGGGTTTATCTTTACATGAGTATCAAACCCAAAAGCAAATAGTGTCTGATAACCAAGTTACTTTGCCATCAGTCCAGCTAGCTATATCATAGATTACAGATGCAATTTTTCAGTATTAAACTTGCTTATAATATGCACATAATTATCTATTTGTCTATTTCATTATTAAATTAAAGTTTAATATTTAGTGTTCGGAGTAAACTAACAAGTTACTAGTAATAACTCCGAAAGTGTAGGTTTACTTTTATTGTAATATAGAATACAATTGTAGAGCAAAGATTATGAGATATAAGAAGAAGTGAGAATAAAACGTAACTAAGAGTAATACGAGTAACAATGGTAATTAAATGCAATTCGTCGATGTTCGAAGTCGGAACGGAGTACGAGTGCATGCGTAGTAAAATATAGAAATAAAATGAATGTTGAAATACGATATGTAATAAAAGGTCAAAGCTAGCTAAGTGAAGGGGCTAGGCTTCATGATGTAACTCTTGGAGGGACTGGTCCCGAACATACTGGGGGGCCAGGGGCAGGAGATGAAGTTAGTTCTTCTTCTGGTAGCAGCAGTACTATTTTTGTTACGGATCGAGTATAGGTTCCCTTTTCAGTTTTTATCGTTGCAGCTCTTACATAACCATCAGCACCAGGGTATACTTTAACAATTCGTCCTAATGGCCAGGAACGTACAAATAGATCCATGTCATTGAGTAGTACTAAATCTCCAACTTTCACTGATCGTTCAGATCGACGCCACTTGTTTAATCTCTGTAAAGTGCACAGGTATTCATTCGACCAGCGAGTCCAGAAATCAGCATAAATTCTTTGGCAGAGATTCCAATGCTTTAAGCAACTAATTTTTGAATGCAAGTGTGACTCAACAGGAACAGCTTTGAGAGCTTTACCGATGAGAAAATGACCAGGCGTCAATACCTCAAGACCATCGTTTGGACCCGAGTTCAAAGGAATGAGTGGGCGACTGTTCAGTGTGGCTTCAATCTCGACTAAGATGGTATTTAGTTCGTGTTCAAACAATTGGTGAGGTTTTACAGTTTTGAACAAAAGAAACTTCATACTTTTAACGGCTGCCTCCCACAATCCACCAAAGTGAGGCGATCTTGCTGGAGTATGTGTCCACTTGATATGGTGAGTTGTACAGAATAAATTTGTCGATCTCCGCGTGGCAGTAGAGTTGAGAAAGGTATACAAGTCACGTAATTCTTTTTGAGCTCCTACAAAATTGGAACCATTATCCGTGGCTAGAGTTTCTGGACATCCTCGGCGTCCAATAAAACGACGAAGAGCAGCTAAGAATGCCTCGGATGTCAAATCTGTTACCATTTCCAAATGTACAGCTTTAGTCGCCATACAAACAAATACACAGACATATACTTTCACTAGTGTGCGATTGCGTGTGTATCCTCTCTTCATCATCAGTGGGCCAGCAAAATCTGCTCCAGTATGATGAAAGGCTGAAGTGGGTGTGACTCTATTGACTGGCAGTTGACCCATAACCTGTGAGTTAGTCTTGGCATATGCTTTCTTGCAAGATACACATTGGTTAGAAATACCTTTCACTAAATTTTTAAATCCTATAATATGATATCGCAAGGACAAAATTGCAAGAAGTGCATGAGGGCCTGCATGCATATTAGATACATGAGCTTGCCTTGCTAACAACTTTGAAAGTCTGTCAGAATGGTGTAAAATGATTGGATGTTTTTGATCTTGAGTCAGTTCCGAATTCTCTAGTCTTCCTCCAACCCGTAGAAGTCCATTTGAATCCAGAAACGGCCTGAGACTAGAGAGAGAGCTTTGACGTGGAACTTCACGAGCATGACAGAGTGCAGTCTTCTCAGGCTTGAAACTTCTATCCTGACTGAGCTTCAGGAGGCGAGTCTCTGTTTCATCCAGTTCATTTAGTGCTAGATCAGGGGAAAGGTCTCGATCAGAACTGTGCTTACTACAATTACAAATAAAACGAAAACACCAGGTTAACACTCTATGCATAATTCTATAGCTAGAAAATCTCTCAGAGAAATCTTCATAAGGAAGCAGAGCTAGGTGAACAGCAGGTTTTAACTCTATCAAGTCTCTTTTTCCTTTCCAGTCCGTATTGCATGGCCATTCAGAAGATGATGAAAGTAACCAAGATGGTCCTTGCCACCATAACTGAAAACAGATAAGTTTAGCTGTTTCAATTCCCCTTGAAGCAACATCTGCAGGGTTGCAGTTAGTTGGCACGTGTCTCCATTGAGCCGCAGGAATTCTTTCAATAGTGTCCACAACTCGGTTGTAAACGTAAGATTTCAAACGGGAAGGTGAAGTTGACAACCAGCCGAGCACAATCGTAGAATCACTCCAAGCATAAATATTTGATAATGGAATTTCAAGGGCCGTAGCCACGTGAACAAGAAGTTTACTGAGTAACTGAGCACCGCAGAGCTCTAAACGCGGAGTCGTTGACTTTGAGAGAGGAGCAACTCCCGTCTTAGAATACAGTAGAGTGATTGATACGTCAGTATTATCGTACACAGTCCTGAGATACACCACGCCAGCATAAGCTACATCTGATGCATCTGAGAATCCATGGAGTTGGAGACTCCTAACCTTCTTTCCAATCGTGTGATGATATCTTGGAATTGAATGTTCAGTAATAAGAGGAAGTTGTTTTTTCCAGAGTTCCCATTCCTGAGCTAGTTGTTCAGGCACTGGCTCATCCCAACCAAGATTTTCCTTCCACAGCTTTTGAAGGAGTATTTTTATGACAATAATGCTGGGAGAGAACCACCCTAGAAGGTCGAATGTTTTAGCTACGTCTGAAGCTATCTTCCGTTTGGTCGGATGATCGTCATGAGTTAGCGTCGGTGTTGCTACGTGGAAACAATCAGTGCGAGTATTCCAATGAATTCTAAGTGTTTTCAAGCACTGATCTGGTGGAGAAATAAGTTGAGTAGATTCATCTTCTCGCAATTTCTTTGGAATAGTATGAAGAAGAGATTGGGAATTAGACTTCCACTTGCGTGGAACCATCTGAGCATGAGAAAACAGTACACATAGGTTGGTTCTGATATCAATAGCATCTTCTAGTGTGTCTGCTCCTGTCAAGCAATCATCGACATAAAAATGATTCCGTACAATGTAGGCAGCTTTAGGATATTGTTCCTGGTAGTCATGAGCTAGTTGTCGAAGAACTTGAGTTGCTAAGAAAGGAGAGGAAGTAACACCAAAGGTAACACGAGTCATTCTCATATACTGTATTGCTCCTCCGTTGGGTTCGGGTTGTAAGAAACGGTGCAAATCCCTGTCATCTGGATGAAGTCCAACCTCTCGAAACATTTTAGAAATGTCAGCACAGAGAGCAATAGGATGAGACCTGAAAGCAAGTATAACAGAGGTTAGTAAAGGATATAAATTAGGACCTTGGAGAAGTGTGTCATTGAGAGAAACACCAGAAGAGGATTTGGCAGAGGCGTCGAATACAACTCGAAGTTTTGTGGTCGTGCTAGAACTCTTCACCACACCATGAGCAGGGAGGTAAAAGGTTTCACACTCAGGTTTGCGGAGGTCATGTATAGAAACTGCTTCAGCATGTCCAAGAAGTTCGTACTCGCGCAGAGCCTTCTCAAAATCTGAGTAGTTACCTCGTTTTTCAAGAGAACGGCGGTTCTGAATGTAGCGTCGGAGTGCTTGGTCTCTGGAACAACCTAAAGCAATGGAAGTATTACGTTTTGGTAACTGTACTACATACCTTCCATCCACATCTCGAGAATAAGATTTCTGGAAATGATCCACAGCTTGTTGGTCTTCATCAATAAGGGCAAAAGAACTCTCGGGTGCTTGTTCCACTCGGAAGAATGCTCTTAATAAATCATCCGTACTACTCTCTTCAGCTGAGTCACACAAATGTATACGGTCAGTTTTAGGCTCGGAGAGGACTTTTCCCCTAAGAGTCAAGCCGAAGATAGTCTCACAGGCATGAGTCATCCGATTTGTTGAAGTAGCATGGCCTTGAAGAAGTATTTCATCGAGGATATCTGCTCCAAATAGTAGGTCTATAGAGCCCGGTTGATCGAACAAAGGATCAGCAAGTTTCTTTCCTTGTAAAAAAGGTTGTTCTCTGACTCCATGAAGAGGGAATCCCGGAAGATCTCCAGAAATACGGTCTAGCACTATTGCTCTCACCGATATATTATTGGGTTGATCACTGTTTGGAATCAGATCTAAATCAACCTGGTACCGCGAGGTAGGTACGGATGTCTGGCTAATACCTGTAAAACTAGTTGACTTTCTGATCTTCTTAGCTTTTAGTCGTTGAACAAGTTTAGTAGTCACAAATGACAAAGTTGAACCACTATCCATTAAAGCACGGGCCTTTTGAATTCTTCCCCCGGCACTAACAGTTGCCAAACACTTAGCCAAAAAAGCGATCGGTCGGTCTTTCATGGACTCAGAAGACGGTAAGGCATGAGCACTAGTATTGGTTGTACTTTCTGAGTTTGTCTCAGTTGATTGCGGCTGTTGCTGGCTTGCTGAAGTTGGCTGGGGCTGTTGCTGGCTTGCTGAAGTAGACTGGGACTGTTGCTTATTGGTCCTTTTTTGATATCCTCTGTGAAGTAAGGAATGATGCTTGCGACCACAGTGACAGCAAGACCTAGTACTGGGACACTCACGCAAAATATGATTAGAAGACAAACAATTCACACAAACCTTTAGACGAGATACAGTTGATTGCCTATCGTCCACGGATTGGGCCTTGAAAACATCGCATAGATAAAGTGGATGAGTGTCCGTAGGGCATAACTGACAATGTTTTGTGCTTTGGACATGGAGAGTAGAAGGTTTCGATGTTGGCTTTGATCGGTGAGCAATACTTCGTCCATGAGTGGTGGAAGATGAATTCGTCTTAACTACGTCAGTTCTCCCACAGAATCGCATTTGAAAGCGTCTGAGGTATTCGGCTAAGTGATCAAAACTTGGAGTCCTTTTTAATTTTGCCGACTCTTCCACCCAGTTTTGGAACAATTTCTCGGGCATGAGTAGCTCACACAATGCTGTAAATAGAGCATCCTGTGAACCGTCTGTACACTCTTTTACCACAGCTAGAGATGTTTCGAAGAGAGTTATAGTTTTAGTTATACCTTCAGAGGAGAGGTCAATCTGGTGATTTAGCACAGACTTTAGAGAGGTTCTACATGTCTGGCGTGGTTGATCGTAACGGTCTTGCAGTGCCTGTATGACACCGCCGAAATCCGGGCCGGATCTAGTCTTTGACTCGATGATCAACCTGGCTTCTTTCCCTTTCACTGCCATGTTGAGGAAAGCAAGCTTATCAACATCAGTGAGTGATGTGTCCTTTGAAAGAGCATTTTGGAATTTCTCCCAAAAAGGTCTCCAGCCAACAGGTGTTCCGTCGAATTCGGGTAAAGCAAGGCGAGGCAGCCTTTCAAACTTCGACAGTCCTGTAGGTGATACAGATGGAGCTGTTGAAAAAATACCTTCAGTGAGGTCCTTTCCATTCCTGATTTGTAACTCCATAAGATCTCGTATAAGACACTTGATTCCTTCATGCACTTCTGGACGACCTCCTATAGTCACAGCAGACTCTTCCATATCATCCAGTTTGTACTTGATATCACAGAGAGCAGGTTGTATATTGCTACCGTCAAGTTCAGGAAGGGAAGAATATCTGTCTAGCGAGATCCTGATAGCTTTGCAACGATTATATAAACGAACTGTTTCAGCGAGTTCAGCGAGTGTGTTACTTGTTTTTAATCTTTTGGCACTATCAATAGTGTAGGCCAATTCTTCTGTTTCTCCTTCTTCTTGATTAAGTTTATTCATTATGGCATCATGTAAAGCATCTAGAAGGATAATGTCTTGTTGAATCTTTTCCAAATGTGAAGTGACGATTTTTAAATCCAAATCCTTGACATCATAACTGTTTTGCTCACGCAAACAGTTTTCACAGCGAGTGGCGCTCCTTCTGGCACTCGCCCGTCGTTTCTTCAACGTGGGAAGGTCTAGCCCTTCTAATTCAGTATCCAGTTTTCCCCGATCTGCGGAAGCCATCTGTTCGTACAAAATTTCGAAGGTCTCGAAGATCTTGTAGACAATAAATAGAGAAAAAATAAGTTTTGAATCCTCTTCAGTCTTGAGAGAAACAGGTTCTTGTCATTGAAGAGGATCCGGCTCGAAGGACCAAAATGTTCGGGAGTAAACTAACAAGTTACTAGTAATAACTCCGAAAGTGTAGGTTTACTTTTGGTCACGTTTTACTTTAGGTCCTAGGTCCTACTTTGAGCGCCGCATCGCGTCGCGTCACCTTGTGAGCGCATCGCGTAGGGTCACCTTACAATTGATCGGGTTCAGCTATAAGATTGATGGCGTCAAAGTGTAATTAGTGGAATTTCAATGATATTAAGTAAGATATAAGTGTTATATAGAACCAAAATTGGTTGATTAAAGTGGGTATTGTTCCTTTACATGCTCATACATTTTTAAAGAACGATCATCATTTTTAAATTTTCTTCTCCACAAATATTCAGGTAAGTATGTGTCAAACAAGTCATCACTTGTGTTCATGACACCTCTTTTTCGCATCATTAATTTCACCTGTGACCAAGTTCCTTCAATAGTTTGAGTGTGTGCCCCAGTGGTTGGATCCACAAAATTTATTGAATACTGAAGCTTCACAAGCCCACCAGTAAAAAACTTCCACTATCTCATTCAGCTTCAAATGGCTACCAGAAAAAAAAAATCCCATCTCTCATGGAAATTACAGATTGGCATCCAGACTTGGGGCATCTCCAGCAATAAAACCCCTTCTTGATGACAAAGTTGCATACACTGCCACACTTATTACAGTTAGCACTATTCTTTAATGCTGCTTCAATTCCCTTTAACCAGACAATTGTTGCCTGCTGAATTTAAGCATAGTTTGTTAGACGCACGTTCTGAGGGGCTGAGCGCGCGAGCGTCTCGATGAGATCGTAAGGTGACGCGACGCGCTGCGCTCAATGTAGGACCTAAAGTAAAACGTGACCTTACTTTTATATATATAATTGTAGAGCAAAGATTATGAGATATAAGAAGAAGTGAGAATAAAACGTAACTAAGAGTAATACGAGTAACAATGGTAATTAAATGCAATTCGTCGATGTTCGAAGTCGGAACGGAGTACGAGTGCATGCGTAGTAAAATATAGAAATAAAATGAATGTTGAAATACGATATGTAATAAAAGGTCAAAGCTAGCTAAGTGAAGGGGCTAGGCTTCATGATGTAACTCTTGGAGGGACTGGTCCCGAACATTTAGTATACATGTGGTAAGGTATAACATATTAATATTTTCATCAATTTGGTAGTAATTAACTCGTTTATTTAAAAAATAATTTTAAGGCTCTTATTATTTAATTATGACTAGTATAAGCATCATCCTATCTTCTAAAATATCAAAGTTTTCTATGCTTCATTGAATCGTAATTTTGACAAATAATATTAAAACAAATTATTTAAAGATTTATGCCTGCTCTAAGGCTAGCTAACATGCTTAATTCACTTTGATCATTAGAGCATTTCACTCGTAATTCATCTAGTGCACATAAAGGTAAATTATAAGTCTAGATATCATGTGGTTTTCCTAACAGTGTAGTTGTCAATTGTATTATTTTTTCTTACATAGAATCATTGCAGGCAGCATTTGAAGGTTTCTTCATTATTTTGGTATCCATTTTTTATATTTTGGAGGACATCTTTGTTCAGTATAATATCTGGATATGGTTTTTGGCCACAGCTAAATACTTCCCATAATGTGTGATACCATATGACCACTGGAGCAAAGCAACAAGGACAAAAAAGATGTAGATTCATTATATTATTTTAATTTACAAATCATGATAATGCTCTTTTAGAGCAATAAAGATACACTGTATATTTTTGCCTGACGACCAATGATGACCTACAGTGACAACGGTGTGTGCATTTATCAATAATTCACGAGATGATCCCAGTTAGTAAAGGGTGGTCAAGAGCTAACATGGTAGAGCATCATCATCTATTGGAAACAAGGCAATCAGAAAGAAGACTAAATTTAGTTAAAAGCAGGTTGGAGAAGGCAGTAGCAGCTTCAAAGCCATCATGACTAAAAGGACAGAGAGCCTGAGAAGCTGGAGAGATAGGAAAAAGTTGGCAAGGGACAAGGGGATTCATGACTTAAGAAGAAAGAGCTACGAAAAGGAAAGAAGAGCTGAGATGGCTCAGGAAGAAAGATGGCATGATAGAGAAACTGATGTAACTAAATTAAGTAGTAGGGGATAATAAGAAGAGATAGAAATATCTCATGCTACTGCAATCATAATTGTCAAAAGTTATTACATTAATCGCCACTGTGTGCCGCTAGTATACGCTACTGCTTAGCCAAAAATATCTTCTGCCTTAAAAAAGACAGCATTTGACGCTTCCCCCAGTTTCATTAGTTACTATAGCGGCAAACAAGTTTTGTTTAGTGTCATAACTGTGTTATATTTTTTAGAACTGTTGTTTTTTTCTAGTCTCAAAAAGTTTCAGTAGTTGCTACTATGGCATTGAAAACTCTTTAATTACCTTATTAATTTCAAAAACTTAATTGTGCTTTATCAGTTGAGTGCTTTTATCTGAAGCTATCGGTAATTATACTTTATACAGATATAATAGAAACTACTACTATGTGGAAAACATGTAAGAAGTAGAATTCCACATTTTATAGCTAAATGTAATGCTCAATGAATAGCTACATACTTGAGTTTTTCTGACTAAACGTACTGATGATGCCTTCCTAAACTAGGTGAATAGGAGCTTTAATATAAATGCATACTAAATAACGTTTTATTTATTTTTTGCACACAGATCTTGCAATGGCAACAATTAACTTATATCAGTCTTAAGGCTTTAATTTTACCTTGCTTGTGAATTATGTATAAGAATTTGTGTGACATGTGATAAATTGTTGAACTTCAGTGATACAATATAGACAAGCACGAATCAACAATCATGACACAGGTTAACAAGCATTGTAGTCTGATTGGTGGTTTATGATGTAAAATATATTAATTGAGATTATGTGTTGCAATGAATCTTTATTGACTTACTACATCTGAAGCTTCAGAAAACTTTAAGCTGACTATACTTTCTATTGCCATCCATCGCACTGGAAGTTTTTCTGGTGAGTCATCAATCAATTTGAAGTAGTCTTTGTCTTCAGAAATAGTTACTGCAAGCCCAAAATCAGCCACCTTAATGTTGCCATTATAATCAACCCTATTTAATAGAAATGGATTAAAAAATGCATCATTTGTTACTTTACCCTTACTGAGCACACAACTCAGTGCTTTTGTCTGATATAATAATATTCGTTAATTTCATTGGTTTGTAGTTTATAGTTAATGTTACTGTCAGAGTAGGACAGCAATACGTGTTTGTGGGAAACATTTAATGCAATGAAATGCTACTGAATGCTTAATTAGGTGGGTACAGTTTACCAATTGGTGGTAATTGCATATCTATTCATATAATATTTCCTCATATACGCAATTAGTTTAGTTTCTTATGCAGACTGTTAGGTTAAAAGTCAGTTAGTTATGTCTTTATTTGGCTGTTGTTTAGTTCAATTAAACAACACTCTAAAGCAGAGTTCAATTTGGAATTTAGTACTTCGAAAACAATTTAATGAGCATTAACCGATTGCTTGCCAAATACGCAATTTTACTACCTCCGTATTTTGTCCCTGAAAAGCCAAATACACGATTCTGCGTACAAAAAAGGAGGTAACAACTATCTGCCTACAGCTGCATACCTGAATCTACCATTTATCTTTCTTTGCATCTGATGTGTGGTTACAATATAAAATTTATCAGAAAAACCTGGCTAACCTAATTCTCTCACTACTCAAGTACGACATCCCTTTGACTATTTGCAGGCACATCTCCAGCAACTTCCCAGTAGCTATTTCCTATTTACAGAAAAGATCCATTTTTATATACAATGAATACACTTGGTATGACTATTATTGAGTAACATCTCGAGACAATACATTTTAAAAATAATGATTTGAATATTACTCTAGGTCTAAGCTTCTAAATTGAAGTAAAATGCAATATATATTAGCTATATTTATATAATTATTTCAAATAATTCAGTAGTTTTGAGTGTGAGCTATATATAGACTTAGACTATTGTGTTAAAATAGTGGTATAATGAACATACCACATTAGTTTTGCTTGCTTTAGTATTAACTGGGAAGAAATATTTCTCTTGGTTTTCATCCATTTTCAAGTAGCGATCAAGACTTCCATTCCACATGAATGGCATGACGATGCACGGGGAGAAATGATTGTCCACACTTACACCAATCATGCTCAGAATGTTCGGGTGTGATTTCTTCAACAACCATTCTAACTTCAATGGTACCTGAAATAGCTGGTGAATATGGAAGGTATGATGCATAACAATTGCAAATTATTATAGTATGATTTATGATTGTGATTTCAGTAAGTTAGCCACCAAACAAATATCGATTCCACTTCAGTTTTATCCATCATATTGAAGTGGCACATAATAATATGTTTATATAAACTATATATGAATATAACAATGCATTCAATCCTTATCAATTTCTTACTTACCTTTTAGCACTTTCACAGCTACAAATTGATTTCTGTATCTGGCCTTGTACACTGTGCCAAATTCTCCTAAAATATAATATAATATATATAATAACAAATTTTCTCATTTATTAAAGCCAATATAGTATTATAACGTAACATTTATATAATTATGTATATATATTAATAAGTTTGCTCTGATTATAAGTGTATGGTTTGTTAATGTTAAATACCCTCTAAAAGATAATAATTCCTTGCATTAAAGTATTATGGCTATCTACAAAAACTATGAAAAAAGACAGTAAACTCACTCACCTTCTCCAATTATTTTGCTGTCAAATTTCAAATCCTGAAAGGGAATTTTCAAGTCCTTAGGAAGTTGAACTAATTTAATCATGGAGCCGGCATATGTTAGATTTGGTCTCTTCAATTCATTAATCTCTGTGTAAACAGGCAATAATAATGCAATGCGTTGGACACTGAGAAGACTTACTGTCAGGAAAAACCCACTTGTTCCTATTTCTGAGTTTGATCCACAGCAAAACTGCAGCCAATATGGCTACAATGCCAATGATGAAGAAAGCAGCTACCACACCACTTAGAATACTGACTGTCGGTAGTCCAGTGTCATTCACTATTGCTATTGTTGTGGAGTCATTAAGGATAGGTGTTGATGTAGCTGGTGATCTTGAGTTGTAGTTTGTATGTAGTTGAGGTGTAACTAATACTTCTGTACAATACACAGCAATTAAAATGATCATTCGTCTATAAATTTCGTGTAATATTATTTCATATACTATAATTGTATTTGTTTGTCATAGTATTGTAATTCTATCCAAGATTTTGATGGCTTTAGTTGATATTATACAGGTTAGAATTCATTAATGTAAGAAACTAGGATAGCTTAAAATCACCCTGTAAATTATAAAGCAATATTATTATTTAGTATACGTAGCTGTGTGTTGAGATACTCCCCACATTTAAACAATATTAAACTGTTGAACTCATGTTTGTACGTGTGTATGCCTTCCCTCCTTAACAATTTGTGTAACTTTAAACTATTCATGCCATTCACTTCAATGCACATTCACCAAATCCAATTATCTTGTACTTTCTCATCTCATTAGTAATTTGATCTTAATGTTATGTGTTTGTAAGTTACATTGGTGGCAAGTCTCTGAGTTCTATATACAGTCGCTTAGAGTACCTGCACCCTTCAGTTGTACATTACCCTTTAAAATCCAAAATACTAAGACTTAATACTCTTTGTTGGGTTTGGTACAACTCTGGTGTATCTTCCTGATAAGCTTGACTTGGGTATCATCAAGCTGTTCTTTCCCACAGAAGAAAAGAGAAGAGAGAGAAAGCCTAGATTAAACTCCTAGCGATTCCCGACTCTACGACAAGCTGCACAAGTATGCATAATCAGTATGATTAAAAACTCACAGGAAAAACAATATAATAAAAACATTAAAACCTATTGACTCTACTGTAGGTAGTATACTGTACAGACTGAATAAACAAAAACTTCTTATTGTGATTAGCATGTGATTAGCATAATCAAAACAAACAAAAAAATTGTCTGAGAAGTAAGTTTAATGGCATGCAAGAGTAAACAGAAGTTAATCAAATAGAAGATACTTAGGAGGTAACTCTAAATAATTACATCCCTTTAGTTACACTAAATAGTCCTGAATGGCTTAACTGCTGTCACTTCCCATAAGTGAGAAATCAACATCTTACAGATTGCTGTACATATATTTATTATTACACTTTAAATGCAATCAAATGTTCAGGAAATCCTAGTATTAATCCGTTTTTGCACTTTATACTACTATCATTCCCAGCTTTGCTTTTGTTTTGTCCTTAAGGTTGCCTTTATAATGCTCTAGTAGCTAGTTGGTGATATCTGCTATTAGTAATATTTTACAAAAAATTACAGTTTAATTGAATTGATAATTGGTACTATTCATTAACCATCAGCGCGCATGCACGAGAGGGTTATTGTAGTCGTCCTGTCCGTTTGTCTGTCTCTTTGTCTGTCTGTATGTCACGCTCTAATTTTGGAGAATACGTGATTTAGGTATGAACTTTCTCAGGACGAAAATTTAGGACCTTTTATGGTGCTACTTTTTTTAATTCGGGCTTATCATTGAGAAAACGCATAGTTTTCAGCTCCACAGTAAGTACCAGCTTTTATGGGCAATGCCCCTTAGCGTCACATCATGATCACATGAGCAAATAGTTTCTTGAAGCCAGTGGTGTAGTTTGATTTATGGTCAGCGAGGTTAACGGAGTTGAAAGAAGTGAAGTTTCACCTTGAAAATGCATATCGGTGAGTGTCGAACTATACTGATGCCTCTCTAAAATAGCTAACAGATTGCTTGTTCTTTTGGAAGGAGATTATATTGCAATAGATAGGTAGTGTTTAATTATTAAAGCAATTTAACTCTATGGAATTAAAGAATAGAAATTAACTGATGCTATCAATCTAATCCAATGCATTTGTACATGTAAAGTGCTTTTGAGTAATTTTTTTGTGTTTTTATAGCAACTATGCTTTTAATGTGCATGAATAGAACAGGACTGTCACATGTTATATTATCAGAATGTATTATTATTATAGAGAGTTTGGCAAGAGCCTACTGGTTCTATCAAGTACTCAAAAAAATATGAACACAGCATTCTTTATTAATGAGACACAACAGTGCATTTAGCTAGTTATTAATTTCTATCTAGCTAATAGCTCTAGGAGATACATTAATAGCTCTAGAAGATACATTAATTCTATTGATCCAACAATTAATGTAGCTGATTAAAATTAATGCAAAGGTAGGCGTGTTTCAATTAGTAGACTACAATCTATTTATGTGACCGAATTATGTATTGAAATAACGACTTCGCTAGAAGCATAATAAACTTCAATGTAATTTACATAAATTAAGTGTATGTACTTATTGTAGTCGTTGTTTAAATAACTAGTTTGTTTAAAACACAATCTGCTCTGAAGGAATTTAAAAGTTACGTGCTTGTGTGTAGTGCACAAGATATGTTCTATATGACAAAATTGCAAATTAATTTTATACATTACGATAATAGAATAGATAGAAATATTAACTTCAAATAAGCTTTCACTTACCACCTATTCTGTATATTCTTGTTAGGATATCTAGTAACTCTGACGATAGGGACCCATTTTGTCTGGCAAACTGTAAACCATCAATATGGTTCCCAGCATTGAATCCTATGAGGTATTGGATATCTTCAGGTAGATGGTGTGTGTTATTGTACAGAAACCTAGACAATGTCCTCTGTCCATCTGTTAGCAGAATGGCCTGAATTTTGAAAGATGTTATCTGTATTTTGAAGAAAAAACACAACGAACAAGTACTATCATATAATGCAAATGTATATATTTATACATAATAATGACGATACAGATCTACAATTTGTAGGAATTGTTATTAAAAAGGAACCCCAGTTTACTAAGTTTGCTTTTGCCTGCAATTTTTCTAAATTACATTTAAAGTAATAGTAACTAGGATAAGTGTATATTATTAATCATACACTACTTGCAATTTCAAAGTTAAGAGAATTAACTATTTGATAAAAAATTTACTACTTGGTGTATTAATTTGTGCTTTAATGCTGTTCAGGCCAACTGACTGAACCACCGCCACAGGAATGAACATCATTATCATCACTCATAAACATTTCAACGCACACACAAATTTATCACAAGTTGTCTCTTCATAATGTTATTCATGGCTCAAACCCACTGCTGGTTGTGTCATTGTACTTCACATAAAATGTCTTGTAAAGTGTATATCTTTAGCTTTTGCCATTGAAACTTTATCTTTTGAGTTGACTGCGCAAGCGAAGTTTGCTTTTAGTCTGACCCAGGCCTGCAACGACGGCATCAGTATCCGTCTTCCTGGATAATGCCCGAGTGTGGTTGGCTCTGGTTAAAGCTTTGGTTAGAGTCAAGTGAACTTGAGGATTTTAACCCTCAAACAAATGCATCTTTACTTACTGGCATTGTTGTATCTTTGTGAAATCTAACTTACTATATTATATCATTAAGAGTTACACTCATTATTACATTGTCTTTTATATTCCGAAACTGATTGATTATTGATGAACTTTTACACAGTATTAATTCAAAACAAACCAAGATGTTTAAGTCCCATACCATCTTCATCAGTTGGTCAATGAAACAAATGATAACTAAAAAACTGAACAAATGATGCACTTAGCTGGAAAATATGTAAGAACATGTTGTGATAAAAATTCAAATGGCTGAAATAATAAACAGTTGGGTTGTATAAATTTAAAAAAAATTAACATTATCGTATTATTATGAAACAAACTTATTATATTATTGACATTATTGTATCATTAGACAACTTACTATATTATTGACATTATTGTATCATTATGAAATCTAAATCTTTAATAACTACTTGGTATATTTTATTGTGTATAATGCAACCTAACTTACTGAATTGTTGACATCCACTGTATATTCCCAGGTTGTAGCAAATAATAACGTTGCATTGAAGTCTACTACTCCTTCCTCTGTTTGGAAGACATGAAGATATTCTTGTATTGTCTCATAGTCAGTTACATTCCAATAGCAAACTTGCTCAATAATTGAGGGAAAGGTTCAGAAAGGAGCGATCATGGGAATGCTTTTATTCAAGAGTGAATTTGTCAATGTAATATTTACTGGACTTTCAAGAATAAATCCACCAGAAAAAGCTTCGGTAAATGTTAAACATCCTCTTGAGTTTATCTATGTATGACAATGACAATATTAAATTCAATTACATTGTGAAAAAGCTTCGGATAATGGTGCCTTATGGCACAACACCAAATACATCACAGCGATTATCTATATAAATACATATTAGATGTACTCATTCACTGGCATTTTTAAACAATACAGAATAAAAAATATTTGGTCGCCACCGGGAATCGAACCCAGGACTGCTTGTATAGTAGTGCACAAGCACTCTGCCACGGAGCTACGACTACCAGCATAACAGTACCCCTTAACAGTATAAATACATGAATTGGACTGTATGTTTGCTGGGTGGTTGGCATAGCACAGAGGCAGAGCACATGTGCGCTATACAAGCGGTCCTGGGTTCGATTCATAGTGGCTACCAAATATTTTTTATTTTGTATAGTTTAAAAAAGCCTGTGGAAGAGAGAGAATACATCTAATGAGTAAAAGTAGGCTGAGAAAGAAATTGTGAAGTGATTGATATATATATATATAATATGTAAATATTTCTATAATGTATTACTTACATAAACTGAATCATATGCCTGTTGGTATAGGACAATTGGAGTTGTTAGTGGTACCTTCATATAGTATGGAAATTGTTCATCCATGCACAATTTTAATTCATTAGGAAATGACATAATACCTAAATATATAAACAATTTGAAATTATCTAGTTAAGTATACAGTTGTAAATAATAAAAACATAGACAATTTTAATATTGTGGTAATGACCAGTAATTCGATTAATTATATCGTTAAATTTCCAGTGAAATTGATTAACATATACTATAATGGCACATTGTTAAAAAAGACCACTGATATTAAACTTGCAAAAGAGACATTACCCAAAAACTGATTGTTAGAAAAGAAGTTGAAGTAATGAATGAGTGAAAATTACTCTATATTATGGTTTAACATGAAATGGTAAGGAAGATGTCTCCGTTATTATTTTAAGGGTTTACTATATTATAAAATATAATTAATCACCAATTTGTAGCTACCCATTCAGGTCATGAATATATTATATCCTCAATAATTGTAATTGTAGCCGCTCAATTGAATAAGCAGTAAAGTTTAACAATTAAAAGAAATTAATGTTATTATTGTGGGACCACCCTCATCCTAGACTAGAAGCCATCAATGCATACCTTACACAATTGCATGTTAAAAATATTATTGTAGTTACCAGTACATATGGTAAGGTGTGGTCATGAACTAACTGAGCATGCTCAGCCTAAACTATATATAACAGTTGTCTCACTTGTATCATCAGTCAGTACCTAGTTCATGCTGTGAGCATAAGCTATGTATATTCAAGGGACATTGGGATCTATTTATTTAGTTTACTTAAAGGCTCTGTGAGTCCAAATGCAAAGGTTTTTATAGTTGTAAATTAAGACTAGAGAAAGAATTCAAATAATTTTTTTTAAATGGTTTACTCTATGATATAATCTGTATAATCATACGCCTGAGTGTCAGTATGACGACAATGACAACGGTGACTGACGGTGTGTATTCATGAATAACTCATGAGCTTAAACTATTTGGTGAAGCATCGCCATTACATGAACGAGTAAAGCGTCTTCACATTATGTAGAATGTTACTAATAGTGGGTGTAATAGTAGACGAAGGTAGGCGGAGTATGTTTCTAAAGGAAGGCAAGAATAAGAGAAGGCAAGAGGCTATTAACTGTAAAAAGTGGTTGGAATCAGCGAGGTTAGGCATCATAGGTTTAAAAGAGAATGGAAAAGGAGGAAACAAGGTGCAATATTAGCTTATATTGTAACTAAAATGTAGGTGGAATTGACAGTGACCGCTTAGGTTTAAAAAAAGAAGGCAAAAGTACAAAGAAGGAGCCCAAATTTCGCAGAGCTTAAGTCCAGATTCAGAGAGATTCAGAAGCAAGAGAAATAGAAAGAGCTGAAGAAAGGAAAGCTGGGGGATAAGAAAAGCTGAGATTGTTCGGAAAAAAGAGAGCAGGAGAGGAAAACTTGTGTAACCTTAACCACAATGATAAGTGAGCGAGATAACTTATGCTACTGTATTCTCTTACTTGGCAGTGCGTCAAGCACCACTGTGTGGCGGGATACTTGCTAGTAATATTAATTATATCGAGCAAAACATTATTTTACACACACACAGTAAAAAATGGGGTGCTTAATGGGCACCTTACGGGGTGTTAGAACGGCGCCTCCTCTACAACTCCTCACATGGTGCTCCCTTAACCCCCCTAGTAGGGTGTAATGAAACACCCTTAAACACCTCTGTAGGCATTTGTGTGGCACTCTAGACAGTGTTATGCATGCACCTCTAGCTTGTGATCCAGAACACCTTTAGTGGTGCTTTAGTACACCCTTAGTAATGTTTAGTGGGCACCTTTTTCAGTGTTATTAGTACGCCCCTACAGTTCTCATATTTTTTCTTTGTTATACTTTCTTTTATAACAGTACATTCAATAAAAACAATGAATATGAGTAAAATAAATGATAATCATGTTCATGACTTTACTATAGTTTGCTTGTATTGTTCACAGAAATAACCTTCAGTCATTTCTTCAAATTTCTGGACATTTTGAGGAAATTGGTGCACTGAAGGTCTCCACACTCTCGCCTAAATGGAAATAACAATAACATTAAATATTTATAAATATTCAATTTCAGACTGATCATATAATATGCTGAAAAATCACCAAATGTATTTGTTTGAATTGACTCCATTATCAAACACTCACTCTAGTTCTAATTAAAAAAAATACTCAAAGTTGAACAGCCAAGCATTTACACAATCACTGAATAAATCCTCATTCAATGTTTATTTTCACTTTAGTTGGTTACGACTTCTCACACACACACAACTAATTCTAATATTCTACTTAGACCCTTTACCAAGTAAAGGCAGATATGCCATGGTATACACATTTCCTCGATAACTTGTAGACTAGGTTGCACTCCACACACCTGACTGCTCTATGAAACATTGTGTACCATCATGAAACTAGTGGAGACCTCTGTATATTAATACAACTCCTATGTGGCCTACATATATATAAGTACTTTTTAGTTATAAAAAAGTTATAAAAAAGATATTTTAATATGAAAACCCTTTACCTAAATACATTCAATGACCGTTGCATATAGCTTGACATTGCTAACCCTTATCTCCTTTTAATATTGTGCGGGGTTGGAGGAAAGGGTCTGGGGACTCTAGTGCCAATGACCAGTTCAAAATGAATTTTTGTGCATGCGCTAATTAAGCCTAATTATGGACACTCGGGTAGTCCTGCAGTCTATTATCCAAGAGAGGTCCATCACTTTGCAAATTATATGCTATGTCAGTCTCAGAAGGCGCTTGTATTGCATGGTAGTGAAAAAGATTGCCTTACTTTTTATCAAACGACCTCGCTCTGGTTGAAGGTATCAATTTCTTTGAGGCGAAGTATATAAGCGTTGCGGTGAATATTTTTAATGGGTGGTTAGCGCCAGAATTTGGCGCTCTGGACTGATCATTAGTACTAAAGTCCCCAGACCCTTTCCTCCTCCCCCGCACCATATTAAAAGGAGGTAAGGGTCGGCAAAGCCAGACTATGCTGCATAGTGGATCCTTGAAATTCTTTAAATACCACATTTTAGCTTTCTGAACTATGATGTTTAGTTTTTACCCACTGGCTTCACTTCAATGAAAAAGCCTGCACTGTTTGCCAAAGTATTCTAAAGAGGCATTACTTTTTAGCATGACAACCATTTACCAAACCAAACTATATACAGGTCCTAGTTAATCGTTATGTTGCCTTGACAAACATTGGCAATGAAAAGTGATGATTCATAAATATCACCTTAGTATGCACTTAAATTGATAAGAGGGCTACTCCCTCCTGTCCCCTTCCCATCACTATCTCTGTCATACAGGTATTGTCTGGTAAAAATTTTCAACATCATTTAAATGTCAGTGTTCTCAATCAGATAGGTTTCCTATTTAAAATTCACATATTTTCCCAAATGTTTTCACAGTCGGAAAAATATGGGTGGGACAGCGTCATGTTAAAGACTCAACATCTACCTTATGCGTAAAAAGAAATGCTAGAAATGGCTTTGCATGACTCAAGCCATGTACATGAGGAGGAACACAATGAAAGACCAAGGGCATGACACGACAAGGTATTCAGACTAGAATAAAGTGATTTAAGAGGAGCTAAACGCAGGGCAAAGTTAATCTACAAACACACGAAACTTCAGATGTGCATAGCTCATGCAACTTAGTACTTAACTGACCACCCCCTAGGTAATCACTTACTCAAACATCTCACATCTGTGAATACTCCAGATAGCCACAGTTCTACAGGGACTTGTTTTAGGTTACTAAGTACACCTGCATGAAAAAAGAAATATTCAGATTATAAATTATCACATAAGAATCAATACCTCCATTTCTAGCTAAATATACATTTACGTAACATTTTATAGTGTCAATTTGTACCAAGTGTCAAGGCTAACTTATTGAGATGTGATTGTCTGATCAGGCCTTTCGAAATAATTGTACTGATACTGTGTTAAGTAATTATTGTAGTTACAATCACATGATGTATAAGTACACATACTATTATTCATTACAAGGCAAACTCCAGTAGCAAAGAAATGGGCCAAAACATCTAGCCAGCCAAACCCTTTACCCGATTACTACCAACTACCAACTACTAACTGATATCCTTTACCCAATAGAAATTTTGTGCACTAGTGAAAAATAAAACAAAACAGAAACACTCACACGAAATATTGGGCTTACAAATTGCTTACATATGATTTACAAAATTAAAAAACAACAACAAGTAGTTGGGGAGATGTTAATATACATATAACCATGATAAAAACGCTTTAGTTTCTTCAAATTTACTCTTTCACCAGCTGACTCCCACTAAGGTAAAGGGACATGGTTCTACCAAAGTATTAAATAAAAAAGAAATAGGTAAAGGGACATGGTTCTACCAAAGTATTAAATAGAAATGTATTAGGTAAATGTACATAGTTCTACCTGTCTGGCATAGCCAGACCCTTTACCTACCGCATAGCGGGAAAGGGTCTGGTCAAATGCAATAGTATGACCTGTTCTGGTTCCCCACGTTAAGTGGGGGAAACCGCAATGGCCATTAGCTAACCGCACTATCCTAATAAAATGCGTGTAAAAATTGGATCTCTGCTGCAGCATCCAGACGGGCTAGCAATGGCGACTTGCTGCATATGCAGGAGTGATTTATCTAAGCGAAGAAGCGGAGGAAGAAATTATATGGTATTAGCTAGAAAAGAAGCTGTGACGTTATTAAGCTTCACAAAATATCTGAGCTGGCGCAACAACTCAAGCTGTTAGATCAGAGTGACTTCCACATATAGCTTCTTTCATCTTTTCTTTCAGTGACACCAAGTAACTGCATGCTCTCCCTCATTGCACCTTCTGCATCCACACTTTAATTGACAAGCTAAAAAAATGAAACACGTGCTGCAGAATTGTGCGCATTTTGTGGTAAAATTGACATTTCACGCACCAATGTATGATGAGTCAGCAGAACAGGTCATACTAATGCATTTGACCAGACTAAGTTCTACCAAAGTATAAGGTAAAGGGACATGGTTCTACCAAAAGTATTAGGTAAAAAAGTATTAGGTAAAGGGACATGTAATAGGTAAAGGGACATGTAATAGGTAAAGGTACATGTAATAGGTAAAGGTACATGTAATAGGTAAAGGGACATGCTTCTTCCCTTTACCCACTTACTATGTATTAGGTAAAGGTACACAATCCCCACTACTACTTCTCCCCACGCTCGCTAGCTCGCTAGCTACGAATAGCCTGGAGGCGCGCAGTAATTTAAACAAACTTACAGATAGTCAATACAATAGGAAAATATGTTTTATGAAGTCACACTAACACAACTTACTTGTCGGATGTCCCCATCACAACCCCCACTACTTCTCTCCACGCTCGCTAGCTAGGAATAGTCTGGAGCGGCGCGCAGTAATTTAAACAAACTTACTCCCCCCACTCTGCACGCATGCTCTTCAATTCCTCAGTTTTTAGCTTTGGATGTTGTGGTGGGCGGGGAAAAAATACGCGACGCCGACGTCTCTACTGACTTGTGGACGTATACGCGATGACGGGAGGCTCAGCTGCCATGCATGTTTTAGCAAGGAAAGTTATAAAAGGTGAGTTTTAATGTTTTTTGTGGCACATAAACCCATAGCCAGCACTTTGAATTAGGGGTTCTAATTTTGCACCGAAAGCCACATCCACTGTTTTGTTTTCTTCAATCATTTTTACACATAATTAAAAAATTTGATGTACAAGCTATCTATATTGATGACACTAATTTAGTCTCTATAGCTAAGTTCATTGAATACTGAATGAACAAGGCGGTAGGAAGCAAATTTCAAGTGGTCTGGCCAGGAAATGGGTGTGGTCTCAATAAAGTTCAAAATCGTAATTTTAGAAATACAATAAAATACAAAAACACTAAAGTTTAAAATTTAAACGAATGGTCCTTGTGAACATAAGATAAGTTTGGTTTCTTGGGAGCCCGCACGAGATGAGAGCCCGCACGAGATGCTATTAGCTATTTTCTTCTATTGTATCCAAGGAGGCAGAGGTCTGGCAGAGCACTACACCTTTGAATGGAGGAAAGGCCATTTAGAAAACCAGAGGGAACTCCCTCTTAATACGGGCTTATCCTTCCCAAAACTTTGGTTTAGGAAAATCTAAGTTGCGTGGCTGGTGTCGAACAGCACGCGGTAATGAACCTCTCAGTAGTGTAAGCAGTAAGCGGGTGAGGTCGGGGTGTGGTCTCGCAGAAAAAATGGTCGGACCAAAACCCAACCAGCCATACCACTTCCTATGGCCTTGATGAATACTTAACTGACAGTGGCAGAGACAGCATATGAAAAGTGGGAGGGGGGGGGGTGCTAAGACGGCCACCTGTCAGGTTGGCTATCATACACTGAGAGTGCATCATGTTGTACATGAATAGCTAGCACTGTTCAGAGTATATGAAATTTGATTGCTGTAATTGACTTTAACCTCTATGAAGTATTCTGAAATTCCTTTATCCACAATATGGGGGGGGGGGAGGCTGAGTCCCCCTCCTAAAAAGTAGGGGGGCTCAAGCCCTCATCTGCCCCCTGGATTCTCTGCCACTGTGATAGTGCAATAGACTTCTCGCATAGTGGGCTTCTAATAACAACGAGGGATGAACAGATACTCAAACTCCTACAGGTTCATATGCCTTGTAACTAAGAATTTAAATTAAAATATTAAATGTAACATAGCTTGACTTACCTGTGTGCTTAGAGCTAGCTGCAATTGCATGCCTTGTGGTACCTGGGATAATTGGTGCAAGTCTTATACATTTGTGGTGGCTAGGCCTCTGGACTACGAGGTACATATTGTGGCTAATTATTTACTTCTGGTCACTGAAAAGGGGGTTAAACCGAACCCCCCTGGCTATGGGTATGAAAAAAATAATCTGCTTGCATGTGAATGGAGGGGCACAGGAGAGCTTTAGGTGTATGTTGTTGTGTAGATGATCTTTCACACAAATCATGCACACTTCTGAAAATTAATTTAGATTTAATGATGCCTTCACTGGTTTCTTTATGGTTGATCAAATGATGAAGTTGAATATCTGTTATATGTACGTGTATGCTAATTGAGTTGACTACGTATGCTAGCTATCTATATTAGTATTAGGGGATGAGATTTCCCCTTTAGTGAAAAATTGGTTATTCCTATTGTATCTATTCTTGTTTGTGTGTTTGTAGGTCTGTTGTTTGCAGTCACCTGACTGTAGGACAAGGTCTGTGGATTCCTCGGAAGGCACATGTAAAGGGCATGGGGTGAATTGGGTGGGGGGTAGGGGGTAAGGTAGTGGTGGGTGTGATAGGTAGGGGTTGGATAGGTGGGATAATTGGGTAAGGTTAGTTGGGTGGGTTGGGCGGGTGTCATTTCCTTCAGTGCATCAGTCTGTAGTACTGGGTTGGTTAGGATTAGATGGACCTTACTGAAGTTTAGATTTAATCATCTGTCCCAATGTGTTTGATTGATCGCAATCCTTTATCACAATCGTTTTTATCGTTTTTATCGTGTTGTTGTAGATGGTCTCTGTAGCTGCGTTACAGGTGTTGTGTCTGCCTCTCTCTTCATCGTGGTCCATGCTCCCTGCTACTGTGAAGCTATCTCGGGGGATGGGGGTGGTTGTGTGGGAGTGGCTTCTCCTGGTTCAGTGCCGTCTTCTGTCCGGTTGTCGCTTAATCGGTTAGTGTTGTTTCTTGTTGTATGCCTTGTGGAGGTTGACTCTTGTTTAGAAACATGGTGGTGGGGAGTGGGGGGTATGGTCGTGTTCGGCTGCGGGGGTGGTGGTTGGGGTTGTGGTTCTGTGATGTCACCTGTGGGTCTATTTCCTGTCGGCCATTGTGTGGTGGGTGCAGATGATGGGTGTGGCTTCCTGTTGATGAGCTGGTTTCTGATATAGTTCAGTGGCATAGCCACAGGGGGGGCTGGGGGGGCTAGAGCCCCCACACTTTTATAATAAGTGGGGCTAAGCCCCCCCACTTTTATACCAACTATACAATACACATGTATTGAATATAAGTAACCAGACACATTTGTATTTACCTGATTTTCACATTATATTTATAAATGCCAATCAAAAGATATGGTAATTACTTTACTAACTGTTTACTTTTAAATGCTCACAAAGAGCTTACAGAAAACTTGGATTTAATTTTGATAGCTGAAGAATTTGTTGAAAAACTTGATGAAAGAAAAAGATGCTTTGGCAATTTTTAATTTTTGTTTAACTTACTACAATAGTGAAATAATTGTGCATTACATATATATTATTCATTTGATACAGGAGAATATCACGAGTCTGTAGGCTTAGTATTTACGCGAGTGCCGCAGGCACGAGCGTAAATACTGCCAATCAGACGAGTGATATTCTCGGGTATCCAATGGATAATAAATTTATTAGGTACTGCTCATGCACGAATACCTTGGTAACAAGAAATTTACCTAGGGGGACGTAATAACCCAACGTAATAACTATGAACACAGGTGATATGGAAAAATATTGCCCTAAGCCACATCCTGTTTACTTTAATGCATTTTCTATGTGGCAACAGTTATCAGGCTCTGTTCAGTACCTAATAAATTATAATATTACCTTTAATGTAGTGGTTGCTTTGGCGCTATATCAGCCCCCCCACTTTAGGTGAGCTAGCTAAGCCTCTGTAGTTCATAGCAACCATTGAAAAATAGGGGGGAAACAGAAGTGGTGGAAATAATAGCAAGTTTGTTATGTATTCTTTGTGTAACAATTAGCTACAACTTTACTCTTATTGCACTTAGCTAATTAGCTGTAAGTAAGGAGCGTAGGTAGTGAGCTATATACAAAACGTTTTGGTTTTGTTACGAACGTTTGAGGTTTAGTAGCAGTTGCGACAGAAGCGTTTCCTAGCTAGGTTTGCAACTCAGTAGTTAAACATTTATAACAAAACAATTGGAACTTGGCCAGGGTTTACTTTAGTACCTACACCGCGATGTGTTAACCTTATTTTGTATGCAGGGATAGGTGGCTATCTAGACCTATTTTTACCATAAAAAATATATTTAGCTTCAGCTATACTTGAATCGTGTAAGCTGACACTTGCTAGATTAATTTAAAGATATGGTTTTGGGGGCATTACGGTTACATTTCTGTTTTGTTGAAACAGCACTTTTAATGAATAAAAGACAGACTCTTTCCCTGCCATTCCAGCAGCCGTACTACTGCAAATAGAAATTTCAAGTGGTAACTATGCCCGCGGGCTATAAATTAGTTATAAACCAATATATATTTTTATAACTAATATCCTGGCTCTATTTTACACCTTGTCTTGGATATGTGGCTTCCCCTCCCACTACATACATAGAACCCTGAAGATGTAAGCAGTTGTGAGGGCTTTTAAGAGTATTGCTGGATTTTATTTCTCTAACTGAGCTGGTCATCCGGTAGGAAAAAAATTGGCACAATATCTGTGGACAGTACCATTTGATTAGTGAATTCTGCTTGTCTTGGCTAATACCTCATCACGATGATAGCCCAGTTGCCTAACTGTGTTTGTTGATTAAGTTTGTGGTACTTTAGATAGGTGTTGCACTATTACCACTGAGTGTTCACACGTATGGTGGTCTCGCTGAAACAATAGAATATCCAGTGTATGAGTGTTGCCAGCTTTGTGCTTATTATTTTGTATCGCTAAGGCTTATTCCATTTAATGCACGCCCAACATGTGGATAGAACCTAAGTTAATATTATTACGGTTTGTTAATCAGTGAGTTTGTGATAGTAATGACTGTTGTCTGAAAAATGATTCACCAAATTGAGGGAACATCAGATCACAATGAGACAAAAGGAATTTTGTTGGACATATATATTTTTGTTGTCATAACTTACCTGGCAGTTCTGTTTGAAGTATTAACGCAGCCGCAATTACAGAAAAATGTATACAATTGTATTTAATTTGGAATATTAAAAAAAAAATTCCGGTAATTGCATTGTTTTTTAGCTATATAGAGTACTGGTAGAACCTCTCGTATCCAGACTCCTCACCTCTATTATCCAGGTGCCTAAATCTGGACAAAACCAATTAAATGAGTGGGTGAATTGACATTCTAGTGACCTTTCCAGACATAACTAGATTGAAAATACTTTGTCTCAGAGATACGGGCACTTTCAGAGGTACCGGCACCCACTGGTCCCAAGGCGCCCGGATAAGAAAGGTTCTACTATTTATTGCAGCCTTGATATTTTTAGCTTGAATATTTCTGCATCACGCGAGCGTTCTATATTTTCCCATGTTGTATGCTTGTTATTGAATGCTCGAATAAGCACGCACGTGGCAAGTAAAATCAATTAGAATTGTATTGTAACCGATTAAGAAAAAATATCAAGGCAGCAATGAATCACTTATCACACTCGTTAATCACTTATCACACTCGTTGTACAATATGGGAATGATATTTTACTCTCACACAATATTTCACTTTCTCTTCGGCTCATGAAAATATTTTGCATGCTTCTAAAATATTTTCCCATATTTCACTCTGACTCGTGCTACAAGTATTATGTATATATTTGCAATGTATTTCAATACTCTGGTTGAATATTAGCTGGCCTCAAAATTTTCAATCTGTATTTGTGACCGTCTACAGGAAAACCGGGCACAACGCGGCACCCTTTGAAATTTTTTTTTTGCACTTACAGAGTTGTCGGCGTCCAAATATTGAGCTCTCCAAGTTTTATCGTCGTAGCTTAAGTCGTTCCCGCTATAATAGATTTAACCGTTCCCTTCCGTCGGCTTGAAACAATACATTTTTAAGAAATTGATCGATCTTTTCTCGTACGTTCGCCGCGTTGTGCCCGGTTTTCCTGTAGACTGTCACATTTTATCATGACATTGTATTATTGTAGTATTGTGTCATTGAAATAATAATAGAGATGTTGTTGTTTTTGTTGTTGTTATGCTATCAATGTCTACTGTGAGACTGAACACATGATATGAAAATAGATATTGAATTATGCATGATTGTGGCGTGATGAAGGTGGTGGGATTAGGTTACGTATCACAAAGTGTATAAGTTCAGATTGGAAGTTGATTTTAGGCCTGAATATTATTTATATATAATATTTATTATATATATATATATATATATTTTTTTTTTTTTTTGGTTTTTATGTAGCTTGATGGACTGAAGTCTTGTGACACTGAAGCTGTGAACTCTGATGACCAGTACATAAAATCCAACATCTTTATTGTCACTTTGTGTGTTATATAATATGTATTCTATTGTAATGAATAACTTCTTTTTTTTTTAATTATTGTTTATTATTATTACTGGTAATATTATTATTATTATAATGATTAATAACATTGATTTTATGATCACAGCAAAAAAGGAGAATGTAAATTGGTAAATATTAGCTATTATAAAAAAGAAGGTCACTCGACGCCGCTGATTGTCCCAAGATATACCGATCGTCGTACATAAACACATTCCCTGAGTGAATCTGCCCAATACATTCATATCCAGCACTGTACAGAACTTCAGCTGCCTATATATGTATGGGAAACAGAACATCACTTTGGAACTAAGTACATACAATGTTACATGAGGACATTAATGCCTGTGAATTCTTGAACCCTGAGCCCAGGATAGCCACATAGTTCGCTCTTTATTAAATTAAAATGCACTCTAATAAACTACTTTGACTTGACGTCTTGGAAAGGTTGGGGTTGTCCAAGCATAGGGAGTTGGGTCATCTGAACATTTACAAAATACTGGTAGTTCATTATCTAATAAGTTGTACTAGAATGAAGAACAATAATACCGGAGACATTCCCTTCACACGTTTGATACTGATTAGTGCATAGCATACCACCTCGAATCATAAAATCAGCAACATGCATGTTTGAATATAAGTTACTACACTAAACATGTTAGGCAAACTATGAAACAAGTTATATACAGTGAAGTCTCCGATAAAGGACACTCCGACGAAGGGACAATGTATTGATAATCTCTCTTAGAAAGACAAACCTGAAGTCCCCCAAAATTGATTTTCCATTGATTTTGCTCACTACACAAATGCATAAGTAGTGATGTGGAAATCATTGCATGAGTAGAAGTATAATTATGATGCATAGTTCACAACACAATCATAAGTGATTAATTTTCTTCTTTTAATGTTCCAGAATGTGGAGTTTCACCATAGAGCATTTGTGTTAAATATGGGAAATTATAACACACTAATTATGTGGAAATACTTTGATAAAATATAATATTGAATCCTATTGGATTATCAAATGCTTGCACATGATAAAGCAGTAGCCATAATGTGTTCCAATGCCATACGTAGCAAAGATTGTGGTTGAGCACTGTTTTTGTGCTTCCAAGTTCTTAAGTATTGTGTGTGTGTGTGTGTGTATGTGTGTGCAGAACTGAGAAGATATACAATAATTTATTCAACTGTCAGACTGGTTTGTTACTACATGACTATAACACAACCTATCCTCTGCCTGGCGTATGTTCACAGGAAGTGTATTACCAATAGTTGTATGTTCATCACTGACAAAATTTGGTAAATATATCTTTTTATCTTTTTCAGCAAGCTGGTTCCCTTCGCAAATTCAATTAATACAGCCACTCCTTGCATGTTTTGAGCTATCATTGAATGAGCACCGCAGGGATGACAGTCTCACATATGGCACATCCCATTATAAAAGAAAACTTGGCAGCTCCATGGAGCATATATGTGTGAGTGTGCGTGAGTGTGTGTGTATGTGATGTGATATGTAGTGTATGTGGAAGGAACTTCGCACGGCCTGGAGACCTCAAACGACACAAGTGTTTACAAGAACGACAGAAACCAGTGAAGGACCAGCAAGGCGCTGTACAGTGTGGAGTATGCCAGCGATGGTTTCGAAGTGCCGGTGGTCTTGCTGTTCATCGGCGCACCCATAATCCCCAGCCGAGTTGAGGCCCCACTCATACCCTCCATTGGAGGGACGCGTGACCCATTGTGGGCAATATTGAGACAAGACAAGTATGCACGTGTGTGCGTGTGCGTCCAAACTGTGTGCTTGTTTTTCACATATCTTAACATGTTTATACTTTATACCACCACCCTCATGTCACCATGTTATTTATTGTTTGTCATCCACTGATGAAGGTCACCGTTAGTGTGATGAACCGAATTACAACAAATAAAGGCTAGTGGAGCTTCAATAAAAACCTTGTTATTTCTATCCCTAGCCAAACAGGTATATTTAAAGTAATACATGTGTATGCTTGCACGCAAAATTTGATAGGTAGGCAAAGTAGAAGCATTCATTTCTGATATATTGCCCACATGTATCGACTGGTTGCACCATTGGATATTCACATTTAAATAAATTTTTATTTTGAATAACTGAAACTGGCAATATTAAAATAATGTATGAATATGACTACAAAATACCACACAAAAAAAAACAGCTGGAAATTTTGAAACAAGGAATCAATTTAGTTATTATAGTTACTTAGATATCCTGGACATCTTCTCTATAGAAGAATCCTGAAACAGATAATACAACAATTCACCATAAGTTCACTTCAAGTATAGTAGAGCAAGAAGTATTGCACAAGTCAAAGAACAATAATGAGGAAATGTTAGTGAGCAAGCATTACATCATCCTACTCTGACCAAGATGTACGAATAAAAACTAAAAGTATTGCATAACAACACAACTCAGGATTAGGGCTACTAACTGCTACTATTAATAAAAAGAGGCTCTAAACGGTGATTGTTAAAAATAAATAAATAGTAGTACAATGACTAAATTTACCCAAATTATGTTTTCTGTTTAACAAGAAAGTTCACAAACTGAGACTGAGCAGATGACCCCACATATCAATAACCTATAACCACGTATGAAAGCAGCCGCAAAAATATGCGGTCAGGTTGTGGATGCGATTTCTGCGATTTCAACTTTCATCATGCACATACTTTGTAGGATTTTTCAATGTTTCGGGTTGTAACTTTATAATCATATGCTATTTCTGAAAAGTAATTTCAGCCTGAATTCATAATTCAGCCTTTAATGTAGACTTCAGGAGAAACTTCGAAAATAGTTTTCAGCCAAACAAAAAAAAAATGCTTTCTGAGGTACTCAAGATCGATGACCTAGCGATATAAGTCAGGAACAAAAGTGTTAAGCAGGAAGCACCGTACATAGACATTAAAGTTTCATTTGCGCATGTGTCGTTTCCCACCCCCAAGCAAAAAATCCTGTATGAATCCCTGACTTTGGGTAAAAACAAAAAACAAAAAAAAAACACAAACAAACAGAACAACTGTAATTTGCTTAATATCAATCCTTTATGGGTACCCCCAAGTGATAGTGTGTGTTTGTGTGTGTGTGCAAACCACATTTCATTATAATATTTTTTGGAGCATGCTAATCCATTTTAAAGCTTTCAATATCATATCCCAAATAAGGTCTGAATGTACCATTTAATTTTTAATCTATATGATACTCCCGCCCAGTAGCAGTACACCATCATGAGTTTGGCATGCTAGTACCCAACACATGCTTGTAATTCAACATGTACCCTCCACCCCCAACTAAACCATAGTGGTTGACCAGTGTCTACAAATAGCAGCTGCTTTTGTATGTGCCAGAAGACCGGAGGCTCCGGATCTGCTAATTCATACTGGTTAGTAATACAGAGTCTCTGTCTTTAACACACTCACACATGCACTTTTTTTTTTCTTTTTTTTTTATAAACTCTTCATTTTTATTATGAGGGGTGAGGGTGTTCCAAGATCAATTTGTCCACTGACTTGACAACAGTCAGGCACAATCCCCTGGACTCACGCACAAGTTATACATGATACACATTAAAAAAAAAGAAGGAAAAAAAAAATGAAGGAAGGGAGAGAGGGACAGATGGAGGAAGAAAGGAATAAGGAGAAAGAGAGAAAAGATGAAGCAAAATATAGTTTGGACAATGACAAACAAACACACACACACACACACAATACACACAACACATAAATAGAGGTTAAGAATACACAAAATATAGTTTGGATAATGAGTTAATTGTTGCTTTTATTGTTTCTACATTTCTATTTATAATAATTCACATGCACACACACACACTTTTTTTTGTTAAATTTACATTATAATTAATGAGGGGTGACTGTTCCAAGTTAAGCGGGAGGGAGGATAAAGAGGACAATGAGAGAAAAGATGAAGTAAACAAACACACACACAACACATACATAGAGGTTAAGAATAAATGATAAACACTAAACCAAAAAAATAAGGAAGGGATAGAGGGAGGATTAGGGAGGGACCGAAATTAATAAAAAGGAAAGAAAGAGAGAAAAAATAAGCAACTGAAAGTAAAAATAAAGGAACACACACACACACACACGCACACTACTGATTTAAATAACAACAGTCAGGAGCAATCCCCTGGACTTATACAGAGGTTGATAATACATGATACACACTGTAGCAAGCACTTGAAATGGTAAGGCCAGGAAGTGGGTGCAGTCAAGCTATGATAAGTGTGGCTCTTGAAAAATATGGGATGTTAACAAAGACTTACATTGAAAGAGAAGATGAGGTCATAATGTGCCACAAAAAATCCAGTTCAGCAGCATGCATGTAGTATATGCCCAGTTAAATATCTGACACACCCACTCTTAAACTCAAAAGTGGTCCGATCAAAGTGGATCTGCCAGATCACTTGCTACGACCATGCATACACACACATACATACACACACACATACATACACATACACACACACATACATACACATACACACACATACATACACACACTCACATACACACACATACATACACACCACACACACATACTGTACAATAGAATAAAAATTAAGTTGTGAAAGATTGCACAACTAGTTCAATGGTAAGTTGAAACAAAGAATCTGAAATTTGTCATGTCGTACGTCTAGTATGTAGTACGTTTTCACAAGATGGCGAGCAAATTTCTCTATAAAAGACTTATGGTAGCAAATAGTTTTCTCCAGATGATAGTAATAATAATAATAACAATAACAATAACAATAATAACAATAATAACATAATGATGATAACAGTAATAATAATAATGACGATAATAATAATAATAATAGTAATAATAATAATAATAACAACAATAGTAATAATAAAAATATAATAATTATAATAACAATTATGATAATATTAATCTTAATAATAATAATAAAAATCATAATAATAATCATAATCATAATAATAATAACAATCATCATAATAATAATATTGATTATAATAATAACAATAATGATGATATTAATAATAATAGTAATAATAATAAAATAATAATCATCATGATAATCATAATAATAATCATAATAATAATCACAATCATAATAATCTCAAATCTATTTGAGGGAGCCAAAGCGCTTACGTGTATACCAATATTAGCTTTATACAAACATGTTATAGTAAGTACTTACAATGTTTATTGAACTTATATTAGACCTTATTGGAGCGTATTTTAACTTTGAAATACAGTACATGAAATCATTGAGTTCCATTTTATTATTTTTTTACCACTATTATTTTTGAAACAGATCACCCTTAAAAGTTACCCGATTCACTATTAAACTTTATAAGACTTAGTCACTAAA